>OCJT01000013.1_pt1 | contig 271956 bp, 264 predicted proteins | sample 1480881 | NCBI WGS metagenome assembly OCJT01 (sample SAMN05301497, study PRJEB22388) | human gut metagenome | isolation source: Infant 2 DOL 19 gut | host: Homo sapiens | place: USA: Pittsburgh, Magee-Womens Hospital of UPMC | collected 2013/2014 | reverse complement strand
CCAGCCACAGCTGTCTCTAACCAGCCCGATGTACCTAACCTGTGTGGTGGTTACATCTAGGTCGGTTCGCCACAAGGGGGTTCCAGCAGCGCGCAAGGCGGTGCGTAAGGCAGTGTTGGGCAAGGCGATGACCCCAGAACCAGCGGCTTGGAAGGCTTTGGCCACTGCGTACAACCACTCGACGTCTCCATCATTGAGGCTTCGCCACCTGTCCAGCTGGGCGAACAGATCCCCGACTTCTACGATGCCGTACTTACATTGGGCGGTGAAGTCGTCGAACCACCCTGCTAGGACTGATCCTGCCGGTACCTGGACTGCAGCCTCTCCCAACACCTGTGCGGCGCTGGTGAGATCATTGGGGTCTGCTGAAGATACTCCACCCGATGAACCTCGCATTGACCGGTTCTGCTGACGATCTCCTGCCACGGGCGGTTGGAGTAACTGAAGTGACGGAGGTTCGGCAGGTGTGAGATCAGGCGGGACATCGACGCCTGTGAAGAAATCGCGCACGTGATCGCCAAAATCGTCATGTTGCGAGGCGAAGTCACGAACTTGTTGGCGGCGCTTGTCCTCTAGTCGAGCTTGTTCGGCAAGATAGTCCACCATGTCAGCGGCGGTACTCAATGCTTCGGACAGCGCCATGGCGTCCGCCGAGCACACCTGAATATTCAGCGCAAATACGGTGGCGAAGAATCCCCTGAACTCTCGAGAGGCGATGGACTCAGCAAGCGACGTCCGTGCGTCAAAGATGTTTATACGCTGTGAGGTCCAGCGTAGCTGGCTGGAGAATCCCTCGGCTGTTGAGAAATTGAATTCAACGGGGTTTTGATAGTCGCCGAAAATACTGAAATCGACCACGGCACGATCCTTGCTGACCTGGTGAGCGCTTAGGCTGATAGCAAAAAATTACAACCAGCCAGATCAACGGCTCACATGCGCTAACGTCATCAAAAACATGAACCCGCCTCTCACGCAATCCGAGAGGCGGGCTGACCGCGGAGGATACGAGATTCGAACTCGTGAGGGCGTGAACCCAACCCGCTTTCCAAGCGAGCGCCATAGGCCTCTAGGCGAATCCTCCGCGGAGTAACATACATGGACTTCGCGCGCGGCGCCAATCCGGGGAGCGGGGTGGCCCTAGTAGTGAGAGTCACGGCCTCGAAGCCGATCAATCTGGCGCCGGTCCTTCTTGGTGGGTCGTCCAGCCCCACGGTCACGACGAGCAGGGGGAGCAGATAGGTAGGTCGGTCGAGGAGCTGACAGGTCCTCGTAGGCCTCGACTGCGAGCTTGGCGCTGACCCGCTTGGCGATGGGATTGATGACCTTGAGAACCCGGTCCCAACCGGGGGTGTGGATGGTGACGGTATCGCCGGGTTTCACGTCGTGGGAGGGCTTGACAGGATCCCCATTGAGGCGAATGTGGCCACCCTTGACGGCCCCAGTGGCCAATGATCGGGACTTGTAGGCGCGCACCGACCACAGCCACACATCGATCCTCGTCATCATGCCTCCCTGTGCCGTGGAAAACGTGTCAGCAATGCTAGGGCGAGCCACGTGTCGTTGCAGGCAATGGCGATTCGTGCAGCAATGCCATGGCTTGTTCCCCAGATGAGGCGTCGGGTAGAGTGAAACTCGGTTCCCCGCGCGGCGGCACCTGACTGAACTCCCCCAGGACCGAGAGGTAGCAAGGGTAGGTTGGCTCTACCGGGTGCGCGGGGAGCCCTTTTCATGTCCGCGGCAGCCGCGCCCCCGTCAGGCATTCGTCAATGCCCGGAAGGAGGGTCGTCATGAACGATCAGCAACGCATCATCACAACCGACCGAGCCGGCTCCATTTGGACAGGCATCACCTGGTGCTCGCTACTGCTGTTCATCGTTGCGGGCATCGTGGGGATGATGGCCCAGACGATGCTGCCAGCCAATCTCGGTTACCCCCAACTCCACGACAGCGGGGTCCCGGCATGGCTGACCTGGACGGTTATCGGGCTGGACATCGTCGCCTTCTTCATCCCTCCGCTGGTGACGACCTCGTGCGGCCGCAAGGCCAAGCGGTTGGGGCATCCGGTGCGCTCTGCGGTGCAGATCGCGTGGACCACCTTCGCCGTCGTCACGGTCATCAGCCTTCTGCTGGTCTTCTTCGGCTGAGGCTGTTCCACGCAGAGCTCGTCGGACTGATGAGACTGTGTCGCAGTCGTCAACTAGGGTTCTTCCCGTGGATGAGAGGGTGCCTGAACCGGGCATGGAGGACGAGGTCGTCGAGCCTGAGGCCTTCGAACAGGACGGTCCGGATCTTTTCGGCGACGAGGAGCCGCCGCGCCCCGTCATGCCCCCTGACGAAGCCACCCCTGACGACGACCTTCCCCCGGATTCGCGTGATCCGGGTCTGCTGGACGGTCCTGAGGCTCCCGACGAGCCCGACGGTCTGGAGACCGACGAGGACGAGGGTGACGTCGACGATGCCGACACCATCGAACGGATTCAGGAGTTGACCGTGGAGGACCCCGACATCGACATCCTCGACAGCCGTCCTGACGACGATCCGCTCGAACCTCCGTTGGCCCTCTATCGGCGTTACCGCCCGGAGACCTTCGATGAGGTCATCGGTGAGGACCATGTCATCGAGCCGCTCAAGCGGGCCATCCTCAACAACCGCGTCAACCACGCCTACCTGTTCTCAGGACCGCGTGGCTGTGGCAAGACAACCACCGCTCGCATCCTTGCACGAGCGCTGAACTGTGAACAAGGTCCGACGCCGACTCCTTGCGGAAAGTGTCAGTCCTGTCGCGACCTGGCCTGCGGCGGCCTCGGATCCATTGACGTCATCGAGATTGACGCGGCCTCCCACGGTGGCGTGGATGACGCTCGGGACCTGAGGGAGCGCGCCTTTTTCGCCCCAGTGCATTCGCGCTACAAGATTTACATCATCGACGAGGCCCACATGGTCACCCCGCAGGGCTTCAACGCCCTGCTGAAACTCGTGGAGGAGCCCCCGCCGCACGTCAAGTTCATCTTCGCGACGACCGAGCCGGAGAAGGTCATCGGGACGATCCGTTCCCGGACCCACCACTATCCCTTCCGCCTGGTGCCGCCGAAGGTTCTCGTCGATTACTTGGCTGAGCTGTGCGTCAAGGAGGGGATCGACGTCGACCACGCCGTCCTGCCCCTCGTGGTGCGCGCTGGTGGCGGATCGGTGCGAGACAGCCTGTCGGTGCTGGATCAGTTACTCGGCGGCGCCGCCGATGGCCACGTCAGCTACGAGCAGGCGGCAGCCCTGCTCGGTTACACCCCCGAAGCCCTCCTCGACGAGATCGTTGACGCCTTCGCAGCCGGGGACGCCCACGAGGTCTTCGCCACCATTGACAAGATCATCGAGGTGGGGCAAGATCCGCGCCGCTTTGCCGAGGACCTGCTGCGCCGGATGCGTGATCTCGTCATCATCTCGGCCGTCCCAGACGCGTGCCGGACCGGCCTCATCGACGTCTCTCCTGAGCAGGCCACCCGGTTGACCCACCAGGTATCCGGCTTCGGCGCCGGCGAGCTCACCCGTGCCGCGGAGGTTCTGGCCACCGGGCTGACGAACATGCGCGGCACCACTGCTCCCAGGCTTCACCTGGAGCTGATGTGCTCGCGGATCCTGCTCCCTGCGGCTGACACCGGCGGCCGCGGCATCCATGCCCGTCTGGAGCGCTTGGAGCGCAGGATCGGCGTCTCGGGTCCTGTGGACGAGGCCGACCGCGTCGAGAGCCCTACCGCCAGCCAGCCTGTCTCCCGCCCCGCCGAACGTCCTCAGCAGTTCGGACCTCCCCAACAGTCGGTCGCGCCTCGTGGCGGTTCCCAGCCGGCACAGCGTTCGTCCGGGCGCCCGCGCCCCAGCCGTAGGGATTACCAACCCGGCAACGAACCGGGCGGTCAGCCATACCCCGCCCAGAATGGCCCAGGTCATGCTCAGGGACCGCAGGGGACGGCTGATGGCGGCCCGGCGACCGAACAGCGCCAACAGCCCAGGCCTCAGGAACAGCAGACCTCTGACCAGACCCGCCGTGATCCTCCCTCCCCGGCTGCGCCGCAGCAACCCTCTGGGAACCAGAGTGATCGTGCCGAGGGTGCCATCGACATCACGACCTTGCGTCGCGAGTGGCCGCAGGTGCTCGAGGCCGTGAAGGACGGCGGACGTGTCGCGTGGATGGTCCTCAGCAGCTACGCCCAGGTACTGGAGGTCCACGGGAACCAAGCCACCCTGGGGTTCTCCAACCCTGGAGCGCGGGAACGGTTCGCCAACGGCAACTACCCCAAGATCCTCCACGACGCCGTCGTCAAGGTGCTGGGAGCGGACCTGACCTTCACCGCAGTGATCGGGGAACCTCCGGCGGCGGTACGTCCTCAGTTCCATGAGGAACCGGGTGCCCAGAAACCCCCGACGGAGGATTCCTGGGCTCCGGAACCTCCCGATCATGGGGCCACCCGTGAGAGTCCGACACATCAGGGCCCGGGACGGGGTGACGGTCAGCCGGACCCTACTCGTCCCGGTCGGGCTCCCCAGGACCGACCGGGTGACCGTCAGTCGAGTTTCGTTGATGCCTCGGAGGAGCCCTCGAACTCGCCGATCGACAGTTCCCATCCCACCGACTCGGGTGACGACAACTCGGCCCCGGGTTCCACCGCCGAGGATCAGTCCGGAGACGTCCGCGATGAGATCGTCGAGTCCGGCCCGGTGGCGGGCGCTCCCAATCCCGACAGTGGTGAGGCCGCCGATCCCGAGCCTGACCTCGTGCCCGCCGAGGATCACGTCGAGGCAGCACAGGGCGGTGAGTCCCATGACGCAGGCCGGGGGCAGAACACCTCCACGGCATCCTCACAGGACGCTGCAGCGCAGGCGCCCCACAGCCTCACCCACCGCTGGAGTGAGCGTGCCAAGGGGAGTGTGCGCCCCCTCGAGACAGCTCATCATCGTCCAGCTCAGATCGAGGAGCCTCCTGAGGAGGATGGCGTGTGGGACGACACCGTCCTGGAGGAGTCCAACGAGAGCCCGGTGGACCTCATCATGCGTGAGCTGGGCGGGATCGTCATCGACACCTCGGACGACCGTGACTCAGCTGCCAGGTGATTGCGCTCACGGCACGTACTGACTCGCGAACTCGTCGTCATCAGCGGCTACTGTGGTTGGCGACACCAGGCCGCCCCACCGACGAGGATCAGGGGCCACACACATGGGAGACATCATGACCACTGGAGGATTCGACCTCAGCGGAATCGACATGGGCGCCTTGCTCGCCCAGGCCCAGTCCGTCCAGGGCCAGCTCGAGGCGGCCCAGAACCAGCTCGCGGAGAGCAGCTTCGAGGGTACTGCCGGCGGCGGACTTGTCCGTGCCACCGTCACCGGAACTGGCGATCTCGATGCCCTGACGATCACTCCCGAGGCCCTCGAGGGCACCGATGCCGAGACCCTCGCCGATCTCGTCGTGGCTGCCGTCAAGGACGCCACCGAGCAGGCTCACACCATGCAGCAGTCCCTCATGCCACAGATGCCGGGCCTCGGGCTCTGATCCACCCCCACCACGTCAGACAGGAGAATTGATGTACGACGGTCCGCTGCAGGAACTCATTGACGCCCTTTCCCGGCTGCCCGGGATTGGGCCGAAGGGTGCACAGCGGATTGCCTTCCACATCCTCGACGCCCCGGCAGAGGAGGTCAATGAACTGGCCGACGCCCTGCGCGAGGTCAAGGAGAAGGCCAAGTTCTGCAAGATCTGCTTCAACGTCTCCTCCGACGAGGTGTGCCAGTACTGCCGCGACCCGCGTCGGGACCAGGCAATGATCTGCGTCGTCGAGGAGTCCAAGGACGTCATCGCGGTGGAGCGCACCCGGCAGTTCCGTGGTCTCTATCACGTCCTGGGTGGGGCCATCTCCCCGCTGGACGGCAAGGGTCCTGCTGATCTTCACATCCGCGAGCTGTGCCAGCGTCTGGCCGACGAGGCGGTGACCGAGGTCATCCTGGCCACGAACCCGAACCTCGAGGGGGAGGCGACGGCGACCTACCTGTCCCGTCTCATCAGCCCCATGGGTGTGACGGTGTCGCGTCTGGCCTCCGGTCTGCCCGTCGGCGGCGACCTGGAGTACGCCGATGAGGTGACCTTGGGGCGCGCTTTCGAGGGGCGTCTCCACGTCGGTGTCGGCGCCTGATCTGCACTATGTCTCACTATGTGGTCAAAAACCGATGATTCCTTGACTGGTGGATATCGCGTATGCGAGTCTTGGCCAAGATTCCACCACGGCACCCGGAGGTCACATGTCCATAAGGTTCGCCATCCTCGCATTGCTGGCTGAGAAGCCCCGTCATGGGTATGAGATCAAAAATGAGTTTGATCGCCGCACAAATCACACCTGGCCCCTAAATATTGGACAGGTTTACACAACGTTGGACCGCCTCGAGCGTGATCGGCTGTGCTTCCGGGGCGACGAGACCCCCGATGGTCGGGTCATTGCCACCATCACCCCCGAGGGCCGCGAAGAGGTGCGCAAGTGGTTCGCCACCCCGATCACCCCGGCGAATCCGCCGCGCAACGAGCTGGCCATCAAGATTGCCCTTGCGGCCACCTCGAAGGAAGTTGACGTCGCTGCCCTCATCCAGGATCAGCGCCGCGCCACCATGCACCAGTTGCAGGAATACCGTCAGGCCCGCCGTGGTGTCGCCGAGGAAGACCTCGCCGGTCAGCTCCTCGTTGAGGGAATGATCTTCGTCGCCGAGGCCGAGATCCGCTGGCTCGACCACTGTGAGTCCAAGGCCATCCAGACCTCTCGCCGTCGCCGTGACGAGTCCGTCGAGGCCGTGACCGAAGAGCCCAAGGTCACCCAGGAGGCCTGAACCGCATGACGTCGACCCCGCCGCGCGCCGCTGACGAGATCACCCTTCCGGCGCCTCGCACCGTCTTGTCCCTGGACCACGTGAGTCGTTCCTTCGGTGAGGGCGAGCAACGGGTCGACGCCATCATCGACGTCAGTCTGGGCATCAATCCCGGTACCTTCGCAGCCGTCATGGGGCCATCAGGCTCGGGCAAGTCCACCCTGCTCGGCCTCGCCGGCGGACTGGATCAGCCCACCTCCGGCACGGTTTCCGTATGTGGAGAGCCGCTGGGGGGCATGTCCCGTGACGACCTGGCACGGGTGCGACGCCGTCAGCTCGGCTTCGTCTTCCAGGATTACAACCTCGTCCCCACCCTCACCGCGGTCGAGAATGTCTCCCTGCCCCTTGAACTCGACGGGGCATCGGCCAAGCGTGCCCGCAATGCGGCTGAGATCGCCCTGGAACGTGTCGGTCTGCCCGACCTTGCTGATCGTCACATCGAGGAGATGTCGGGTGGACAGCGCCAGCGGGTCGCCATCGCGCGCGGCATTGTCGGGGACCGCCGGGTACTCCTCGCCGACGAGCCCACCGGTGCCCTTGATTCTGCGACGGGTGACGACATCATGGCCCTCATCCGGGCGCTTGCCGACGAGGGGGTTGCCGTCGTCCTGGTGACCCACGAGGCACGCCACGCAGCCTGGGCAGACCGCGTGGTCTTCCTGCGTGACGGCCAACTCGTCGATGAGTCCCAGGTCGTCAGCGACCCCATGGAACTCCTCAGCCACAACCCGAAGTGCGGGGAGTGGTGATGGGAACCGAGAACACCCCCGACAGCGGCGCCACCGTCCGACTCTCCGGAGAGGTCGTCGCACGTGGACGATCCCACCGCCGTCTCATCACCCGGTTGGCCGTCCGGGACATCCGCAAGCACAAGGCGCGTTCCCTGCTCATCGTGCTGCTGATAGCCCTGCCCGTGGCCATCATGTCCGGGCTGGGCACGATCTTCGAGGCCGATGGAACCACCACGGAGGGCCAGGCCGTCTCGAAGTATGGCGACGCCGACATGCTCATCATGCCGATTGAGGACTGGGATGGTCATTGCTCCCAGTACGGTCCGGATTCCGCTCACTGTGGCGTCCAGGGATCGCCGACTCCCGAGTTGCACGCTCGTCAACGGCAGGCGATGGAGAACCTTCACGTCGCGGGCCACGAGCTGTATCCGTTGCGGACCCAGACTGTCGACGTGGCATGGCGATCTGCCACCTTCGAGGTCACCGTCAAGGGGATGGACGTGACCGCCATGCGTCCTGATCGCATGGAGTTCCCGAGTGGCCCGATGCCTCGTGGCAACAGCGTCTGGGTCTCCGGGGACGCCGCGAAGACGTATGGCTGGTCCATCGGCTCACACGTCACCATCGAGGGTCGTCAACGTACCATCACAGGGCTGACGCGGGACCGGTCCAGCTACGAACCGACTTTCTGGGTGGGACCCGAGGATCCACTCGTCATGAATGGGGATCTCATCTATTACGTCAGAGGTCCGCAGCTCGCCAAGGAACAGATCGCGAAACTCAACGCGTCGGGCCTGGGCGTCGAGGACCGGAAATCCGACAGTGCCTCTGACGATGACGGCCTCGTCGCCGGCCAGATCTTCGCCCTGGTCCTGGCTGCCGCCGTTCTCTCCTCGATCGTCACCGCCACCATCGCTGCTGCTGCCTTCTCCATCGGGGCTCGCCAGCAGCGTCGCATGCTCGCTCTGTTGGGAACCACCGGTGCAGCCCGACGAGACCTCATGGGTGTGATGATCGGCCAAGGACTGTTGCTCGGCTCGACGGGCGCGGTGCTCGGAGTAGTGCTCGGCATCGGAGTGGCCAATGCGTTCGTGGCCATCGGACGCCGAGCCAATCCCGGATACCTCCTGACCTACAGCGTCGACTGGGAGTACGCAATCATCGGCCTGGTCATCGGTCTGTTGGCGGCGGTGGTCGCCTGTTGGTTCCCGGCGCGGGAGGTGGCTCGGCAGGACGTCCTCATGGGGGTTCAACATGCTGAGGCAGCTGCCCCTCTAGCACGTCGTCCGATCGCAGCGACCGTCGTGGCGATCGTTGGAGTGCTCGTTGGGATCGGTGTCGTCGTCTACGATCTCGTCCACGTGTCGGGCTCCGACGACGTCATCCCTCTCAACATCGGGATCGTCGTCACCATCGTCATCTTGTACCTGGCCGCGATCTTGGCTCTGCCGCGGCTTGTTGACAGGCTGTCTGGGCGGCCGTCCTCGCGACTGTCGCTCCGCTTTGCGCTGCGCGATCTCAACCGGAATCGGGGAAGGGCGGTTGCCGGAGCAGCGGCGTCGATGGCCATCACCGTCCTGGCATGTGCCTTCGTGACGTTGGCGGACGGCATCGCCATCCAGGAGCGAAACAACTACCAGCCGACTTATGCCGCCAACGTGGCGGTGTTGGCTGGGGATGACACCGGTGGTCATCATGTTTCTGGAAAACGCATGAGCAAGGAGATCAAGCAGGTTGAGGCAGTCTTCGGGCCATCCGTGAAGTACCAGCGTGCGGTGGAACCTGTCACCTGCGACAAGAACGGACAGAACTGCAGCAACAGTCTCGATGTGAATGTGCGCAATCTGTACATCCCATCGGTGGTCATTGACGATGGCACCCTCTACGAGTTGCTGACTGGGCAGAATGCCGATGATGAGGTCATGAAGGCCCTTGACGAGGGCATCATCCTCTTCCAACCCGATGCGCGAGAGCGATCCCGGGAATCAGTCTTCCAGGACGGTGGACCGAATGGGGCCCATGACCTCGAGGTGACGGCGATCAGGGCCCCCGAGAACTCTCTCGGCCTCCAGATGCCAGCCCTCATCGGACGCAACACTGCTGCCAAGGTGCTGGGAGTCAGTCCCGACGACATGAAGACCCAGACGACGGACACGTGGCTTCGTCTGCCACACCCCCCGACCTCGGAGGAGGGGGACCGTCTGCAGCGCTCCCTGATGGACATCACCGGAAGCACCTCCGACTTTTTCTGGGAAGAGGGATACGCGGACATCTCGGGAACCGTCGTGCGCTGGGCAGCGATCATCGGGGCGCTCCTGGCCACCTTTGTGGGAGCCGTGGTACTTGCCCTGACCTTGTCGGACTCTAACGCCTCGCGTACTGCCATCGCATCGGTGGGAGCCTCCACCGCGACGCTGCGACGCATGGTTGCGGCACAGGCCTTCGTCACGACAGGTATCGGCCAGGTGCTCGGGTTGATCGTGGGATTCGTGCCCATCGTCATCATGATTGCGTGTGCCGACACGGTGCAGCCTGTCGCATGGCCACTCGGCTGGCTGGCACTCATCGTGGTCGTTCCGCCGGTCCTGCTGGGGCTCGTGGCCAGGTGGTGTGTCCCGGTGCCCAAGGCCCGGATGACCCGGGTGGACTGAGGACGGCGTCGGCCAGGCGCGCTACCTCGCCCAGGTTCCCGTCATGGACGGGTCGTTGTCGGGATTGTTGAGAGCCGGATGACGCGGATCAGCCGGGGGCTGGGACCGACGGCGACGCCGTTCGCGCGGAACGGCCTGGCCAGCACCCCAGGAGGCCAGGGTCGCCAGCCGGGAGCGCAGATCCTTTGGCAAGGTGAACGGGCGAGCGATGAGGGCTCCGAAGCTGCCGCCCACGGCCAGCGCCACTCCCACCAGCAGGGCCTCCAGGAAGAGGGTCCAGCCGTCGCCCGTGGCGACGCCGGTCCCGTTCTGGGCGTTGACGATCATGTACAGCGCTCGGTACATCATGACGCCAGGCATCAGGGGGACGATGGCGATCGTCACCAGACCGAGTTGCGGCACCCTCCAACGTCGGGCACCCAGGGCGGCGATGATGCCAGCGACCATGGCGCCGAGCCCCGAGGCAGCAGACACCGATCCTGTCAGCTGCATGCCAATGATGTAGCCGCCCCACGCGGCAGCTCCCAGTACCGCGCAGATGGCCAGGGTGCGGTAACCAGCGTGGGAGGAGATACCGAAGGTGACGGCGATGACAGCTGCGCAGACCATCTGCAGGATGGGATCGGTCGAGAATCCCAGGGATGGCGAGACGTATCCCGGTACGCCTAGTCGCAGTCCGACCCACATGACGGTGATGACACCGAGGATGATCCCGCCGGTCTGCACGAACCCCTCCAGGAATCGTCCCGAACTGGTGACGACGTAGCCATCGAGAGCGTCCTGGGAAGCAGCGACGAAGGAGCCGCCCGCCAGCAGGGAGACCATTCCGGATGCGACGATGAGAGAGGGGGACAGCGGAATGGTGTGGTGGGAGGCCGCCATGTACACCATGACGAGCAGGGCGAAAGCAGTGGCGATGCCCGCGCCGGCAGCTTGGGTGAAGAAGTTGGTGATCCTCCTGCGCGCCATGGCCTGCACGGTGGCGTCGACGATGCACGTGGAGAAGAAGCTCAGTACACCGTCCATCGGGGCGCCACCGAAGAGAGTCGACAACCCGGCCCCCATGAGGCCGACATTCAGGGTGACGAACCACTGCCGGTACAGACGCGGGCTGCGGGTGATGGCGGCAAGGCGATCAGCGGCCTCCTCCAGCCCGACGGTCCTGGCGCAGATGTCGTCGACGAGGAGTTGGAGCTCACCGAGGCGCTGGTAGTCGTTGCTGCGGGAACGCACGACCCGCAGCGCGGTGATGGGGTCCTCCTCCAGGCCGCGATGCTGGGTGACGATGACGGAGGTGTTGGTGATGTCGATGTGAACCGTCACCCCGTAGGTCGCGGTGATGCGCAGGGCCATCGCGATGGCCTCCGAGACCGAACCTCCGACCGAGATCGCCATGACGGAGACCCTCGTCACGAGATCGACGACCCGTCGAGCCTGCCGCGTCGCCATGTCGGAGTTGCCCGGGTTGAGGGCGAGGGTGGTCTCCATCGGGGTCGCGGCTCGAAAGAACCGCTCCAGGGGGACGCGACGGGCATGGTGAACCTTGGGAGGCCCGGATCGACGGCTCTGCGGAGCGGTCGTCTCCGGCGAGGTCGTCGCCGACGGCCGCAGGGTCCACGACGTCGAGGCCGTGCGCACCGGGCCGAGCCGGGTCGGGCTGTCATCCTCGACCGGAGGTTCCGGCGGAGTCGGATGGGTTTGGGACGTCGGCTGAGCGGATGCCTGGCCGGGGCGGAAGATGCGAGCGTCGATACCGTCAGCGGTGAGCGGGATGGGCTCGTCCCCGTGCCAACGATGAGACGACGCGGACCCGCTACGAGCGCCCTCCTGCTTCCTCGCCATCGGCCAGTACCCCCTCCGCACAAAACGCCCCGCAGAAACCATTGTGATGGTCCCCACCGACGGTACCCAAACCGTGCGGGTGACCGGGCGGGTTCAGCACGGGCAGATAGGGTTGGGAATGTGCTCATCGCCACTGATCTCGACGGAACATTCTTACGCCCGGACGCCACCGTTTCTGCCCGGAATCTCGCGGCTCTCGAGGGTGCCGAAGCAGCCGGGGTCCACGTCGTCCCGGTGACGGGGCGAGCCATCGGCGGGCTACGAATCCTCGGTCCGGTTTTCCGTCAGTACGCCTTGGTCAGCAACGGTGCCGTTGGGGTGGACCTGTCCACCGGTGCGACCCTCTTCACCAAGACGATGTCGGCCTCGACCGTCAGGGCTTACGTCGATCGGCTCACCGCCGAGATCCCGGGTACAGTCTTCTGCGCGGAGATCGGGGACTCCTCGGTCTTCCTCGTTGAGGACGGGTATGACGACATCGTCCCGCTGTTCGAGTCCAAGAACGACCCCGCTGAGCATGTCCTCGTCAGTCGCGACGAACTGTGTTCCACCGAGGCCGTCAAGCTCATGATCGTGCACCCGAGCGTCCCCGCAGCCGAGGTCTACGAGCGGTCCAGGCTCCTCGACACCCCTGGAGTCCACTCCACCTGGGCGGGATTCACGGTGACCGAGGCCGGACCCGCCGGCGTCACCAAGGCCAGTGGCCTGGAGCACATCTGCAAGGCCCTCGGACAGGACCGTGCCGACGTCGTCGCCCTGGGCGATGGTGCCAATGATGTCGAGATGCTGCAGTGGGCTGGGACTTCCTACGCGATGGGTGGTGCGAAGCCGGAGGCCGTCGCCGTTGCCGATCTGCGGGCACCTTCGTGCGTCGACGACGGATTCGCCGTTGTCGTCGAGAAGATCTTGGCATCCCGATAACCTCGCAGTGTGTTCATCGCGACAGATCTCGACGGGACCCTGCTGACCCCTGAGGGCACCATCAGCCCTCGTACCCGTGATGCCATCCGTGCTGCCGAGAAGGTCGGGGTGCCGGTGGTGCCGGTCACCGCCCGGCAGATCTACGGCATTGAGAAATGGCGGGACGACCTGGGCCGGTGGGCACTGTGCTCCAACGGCGCCATTTGTTGGGATCTCCAGGCCCACACGGTGCTCTTCCGCCAGCTGATGTCGGCTGCTGTGGCGAATGAGTTCGCCCACCGTCTCCTTGCTGCTGCTCCCGGCACCCGCTTCTTGACGATTAAGGACGACGGTCTCACATTTGCGTCCCAGCGTGGCTACGCAGAGTTGACGACCTTCGCCGACCACTCTCGCGACCCCTCCGACATGCCGGCCCTGGACCTCGACGAGGTCCTCGACGGGGACTGCCTCAAGATGGTGGCTCGTCACCCCAGCCTGCCCATTGAGGAGCTTGCCGCCCGTGCCACCGGTGTCGGGATGACCGACGAGGTCCACGTCACCACCTCCGGCAAGCCGATGTTGGAGATCAGTGCCAAGGGGGTCACCAAGGACTCTGGTCTGGCGATGCTGTGCGATCACCTGGGAATCGATCAGCGCGATACCGTCGCCTTCGGGGATGGGGCCAACGACGTCGAGATGCTGGAGTGGGCAGGAGACTCCTACGCGATGGCCAACGCGGTCCCGCTCGCTGCCGCAGCAGCGCGTCACCAGGCGCCCTCGAACGCCGAGGACGGGGTTGCCCAGGTCGTCGAGAAGTTGCTCGCGGCGAGGGGGTTCTGAAGCGCACCGCCCTGGGTTGGTGCGGTGCTTGAGACACCAGGTCGGTGGGCGGCCTGCTGCGTGTGGTGTTTCGGTGTGTGATGGGCCTTGGTGACACCTGCGGTGGCATCGGCGATGCGTTGCTACACAATTGCCACGGCGGCGCCCCTTGGGTCCGCCGCACTCGTCCTTTCGTGGAGTAGGATGCTTGCGACCGCAAGGCAGTGATGGGGCGATCACCCCGGAGTCGCCGGAAGAACGGGTACGTGCACACACCACCTCAGTAGAACCGGCAGCGATCGACGAACCGAGAGGCCGACGTCGTCGACGTCGCGCAAGGAGGGTGGTACCGCGGGTACCCGGAGAATCCGGTGTGCTCGTCCCTCGGATACCCGAGACGAAGGATCCGCCCACCGCGATGACCGATGTGAACTCAGTCCGCCCTGACGACTGCCGGCAGTACAACAGCGTGCCGCCGCAGATTGACCTTCCCGCGATGGACCACGAGATCATGGATCTGTGGGCCCGGGAACACACTTTCGAGAAGACCCTGGAGGCCACCAAGGACGGCCAGCCGTGGACCTTCTTCGAGGGTCCACCGACCGCCAACGGTCAGCCTGGTACCCACCACGTCGAGGCTCGCGTCTTCAAGGACGTCTTCCCCCGCTTCAAGACCATGCAGGGATTCCGCGTCGACCGCAAGGCCGGCTGGGACTGCCACGGCCTGCCGGTCGAGCTTGCCGTCGAGAAGGAGCTGGGGTTCTCCGGCAAGCCCGACATCGAGAAGTACGGCGTCGAGCCCTTCAACGCCAAGTGCCGTGAATCCGTCACCCGCCACGTCGACGCCTTCAGCGAGCTCACCGAGCGAATGGGCTACTGGGTCAACATGGACGAGGCGTACTGGACGATGAACCCGTCCTACGTCGAGTCGGTGTGGTGGGGCCTCAAGCGGATCTGGGACAAGGGTCTGCTCGGCGAGGACCACCGCGTCGCACCGTACTGCCCGCGGTGTGGCACGACCCTGTCCGACCACGAGCTGGCCCAGGGCTACCAGGACGACCGCGACCCGTCGATCTTCGTCCGCTTCCCGGTGACCTCGGGCCCACTGGCCGGTCGCGCCAAGCTGCTGGTGTGGACGACCACCCCGTGGACCCTCATCTCGAACACCGCCGTCGCGGTGCATCCCGAGGTGCGTTACGTCGTCGCCCACCAGAATCCGGTTCCCGAAGGTTCCGACGCCGTCGCCACCACCTCCGGGGACGACCCGGTCTCCGAGGACCTCGTCATCGCCGAGCCGCTCTTTGAGAAGGTGCTGGGTGAGGGGTGGAGCCTGACCGGCGAGTCCTTCATGGGTACCGAGATGGAGTTCTGGGCCTATGAGCGTCCCTATGACTTCCTGGAGTGGCCCAGGACCGAGCGCGTCACCACCGACGGTCGTCCAACCCCTGCTGACGCCAACTTCGTCGTCCTCGCCGACTACGTCACCACCGAGGACGGTACCGGCCTGGTCCACCAGGCCCCGGCCTTCGGTGCCGACGACCTGCTGACCTGCCGTCGCTACGGCCTGCCGCTGGTCAACCCGATCCGTCCCGACGGCACCTTCGACGAGTCGGTCCCGATGGTTGGTGGGCAGTTCTTCAAGACTGCTGACAAGCCGCTGTGCGACGACCTCGACAAGCGCGGAATCCTGTTCCGACTCGAGATGCACTGGCACTCCTATCCGCACTGCTGGCGCTGTGACACCCACCTCATCTATTACGCCCAACCGTCGTGGTACATCCGCACCACCCGCGTCAAGGAGCAGCTGCTCGAGCAGAACGAGGGCACCACCTGGTACCCCGAGACGATCAAGCACGGCCGCTTCGGCGACTGGCTCGAGAACAACATCGACTGGGCCGTCAGCCGCTCGCGTTACTGGGGCACCCCGCTGCCACTGTGGCGCAACGACGACGATCCCTCCGACGTCATCTGCGTTGAGTCCCTGGCTGAACTGTCCCAGCACGCCGGACGCGACCTCACCGGAATGGACCCGCACCGTCCGTTCATCGACGAGGTGACCCTCACTCGTGACGGTCACACCTACCACCGCGTCCCCGAGGTGGCCGACGCCTGGCTGGACTCGGGCTCGATGCCCTTCGCCCAGTGGGGTTACCCGCACGTTCCCGGTTCCAAGGAGAAGTTCGAGGCCCACTACCCGGGCGACTTCATCTGTGAGGCCATCGACCAGACCCGTGGCTGGTTCTACACCATGATGGCCGTCGGAACCCTCGTCCTTGACGAGTCCTCGTATCGCAACGTGCTGTGCCTGGGCCACATCCTCGCCGAGGACGGCCGCAAGATGAGCAAGCACCTGGGCAACATCCTGCTGCCCATCCCTCTCATGGACAAGCACGGTGCCGACGCGGTGCGCTGGTTCATGGCCGCTGACGGTTCCCCATGGAGCGCTCGTCGCGTCGGTGACGAGACCATCCAGGAGACAGTCCGCAAGGTCCTGCTGACCTACTGGAACACCGTCAGCTTCCATGCCCTGTACGCCCGCGCCAATGGCTGGTCCCCGGCCACCGCTCCCGCGGCTCCGGCCGTCGCCGGGCGCCACGTTCTGGACCGCTGGCTGGTTAGCGCCACCAACGTCCTCGTCCGTGAGGTCACCGAAGCACTGAACAACTTCGACACTCAGCGCACCGGAACCCTCATCGCCCAGTTCGTCGCCGAGATGTCCAACTGGTATGTGCGTCGCTCCCGGCGTCGCTTCTGGGACGGCGATCAGAGCGCCCTGTGGACCTTGCACGAGACCCTCGAGACGCTCACCCGTCTGATGGCCCCGATGGTCCCGTTCATCACTGAGCGCGTCTGGCAGGACCTCTTCGTGACGACGAATCCTGGGGGCCCGACGTCGGTGCACCTGTCGACCTGGCCGGTTGCCGACGAGTCCGTCATCGACGAGTCCTTGACCGAGTCGATGGATCTGGCCCGACGTATCGTCGAGTTGGGTCGTGGCGCTCGTGCCGAGGCCAGGGCCAAGATTCGTCAACCGCTGTCGCGTGCCCTCATCTCGGGTGCTGCCCTGGCCAAGCTGGATGAGGATCTGCAGGCCGAGATCCGTTCCGAGCTCAACGTCATGGCCTTGGATTCCTTCACCGCGGCCGGCGACCTCGTCGACCACTCCGCGAAGGGCAACTTCCGGGCACTCGGCAAGAAGTACGCCAAGGCCACCCCGAAGGTCGCTGCCGCCATCGCCGCTGCCGATCCAGAATGGCTGACCTCCGAGCTGGCCTCCCACGGCTCGGTCGAGCTGGAGGTGCCCGAGGTCGAGGGCGGCAGGGCGGTCGTGACTGCTGACGAGGTCATTGTCTCCGAGCGCCCGCGTGAGGGGTGGAGCGTCCTCAACGAGCAGGGTGAGACGGTGGCCCTGGATCTGGAGATCACCCCGGAGCTGGCCCGCGCCGGTCAGGCTCGTGAGGTCATCCGGTTCATCCAAGACAGCCGCAAGAAGGCCGGCCTGGACGTCTCCGACCGCATCTGCCTGTCCTGGCAGGCTGACGGTGAGCTGGCGGTGGCAATCGAGGAGCACCTCGACGAGATCACCGGCGAGGTGCTGGCCACCTCGGCCAACCGCGGCGAGGCTGACGAGCAGTGGTCCCGCGACGGGGAGCTCGGCCTCGCCGTGAAGGTCGAGAAGGTTTGATGGACCCATAACATCGGGCGGCCACCCTTCAAAGGTGGCCGCCCGATGCACGTTGTCAGGGGGAGAATCGGGGCCAGGATCAGGACGGCAACTCGGTGTCGTCGTGATTCTCGACGCCGAGCTGGTCGAGGATGTTGGCCATCGTGCGAGCCACTGCCAGGGTGGCATCCAGCGGCATCGTCTGGCTCTCGGTGCGCCCAGCCCGCAGGCATTCGCAGACCTCGATGAGCTCGTGGGCATAACCACGTCCCAGGGCAGGAGTGTTGTGGACCTCCGGGATGACCCCGCGACGATGGATGAGGATGCGGCTGGGATGGTGGAACCGGGGCTCCACCTCGATCCATCCGTCAGTGCCCTGGATCGTCATGCGTCCCGGGCCGTCGGAGGTCAGGGAGATCGCCAGTGTGGCGAACTTGTCCTTCGGGAAGGTCAGCAGCATGGAGGCATCGGAGTCGACGCCATTCGGGAAGTGCTTGCCACGAGCGATGACCTCGGTGGGTTCACCGAGGAGCCGGATGGCGAAATCGAGGGCGTAGACACCGAGATCGAGGGTCACTCCGCCACCCAGCGCAGGCGAGAAGAGACGGTCCTCCGGGTCATAATCGCGCAGGGCGAACAAGTCCCCCTGAACACCTGTCGGCTCCCCGATCGCACCGCTGTTGACGGCGTCGATCATCTCGGTGACGACGGGGAGGAATCGGGTCCACATCCCCTCCATCGCGAAGACCTCGTGGGCCCGAGCAGCCTCGGCCATTTCGGTCGCTGCCTCCGCGGTGGCGGCGAAGGACTTCTCGACCAGAACGGCCTTGCCTGCCTCGATGGCAGCCAGGGCGATCGGGCGGTGCTGAGGGTGTGGAGTTGCCACATAAATGACGTCAACGGCGGGGTTGGCGATCATTTCGGCATACGAGTCATGGGCGTTGGGACGTGGTGTGCCGAGGCTCTGGGAGACCAGATCGGCGAAGGCATCGGCGCGCGCGATCGACCTCGACGCGACGGCGGAAATGCGTGCTCCAGGGACGTGTGCGAAGTCGTCGAGAACCGTGCGGGCGATGCGTCCAGTGCCCGCGATTCCCCAACCAATGGTGGCCGTGGTGTCCATGACACAACTCTAGACGTCGGCGTGAGCAGTACCACGATTTGTCCCGATGCGCAGTCGATTCGTAGGCGCCGTGCCTTGTCAAAAGGCATCCGTACCGCGTACCGTGAGGCTCGTGGGAAGCAACGAAGCTGACGATTGGACACTCCTCGCGAACTGCCGCGGTATGGCAGATGCCCTCTTCCCGGACGGGAAGGAGCAGCGCCGAGCCAGGCGGATCTGCACTGGTTGCCGCGTGCGTCCCGAGTGCCTTGCCGAAGCCCTGGACAACCGCCTCGAGTGGGGAGTTTGGGGAGGCATGACCGAGCGCGAGAGGCGACGCCTGTTGCGCGAGCGTCCGGACGTGACGAGCTGGCGCGACGTGTTGCTCGCCGATCAGGGCTCTCAACCGAAAACCGCTAGGGTGAAGTTATGACTCGATGGGAGTACTTCACGGCACCGATTCTGGTGCACACCTCGCAGCAGATCCTCAACAACTTCGGAGCCGACGGCTGGGAACTCGTCCAGATCGTCGCCGGCCCCAATCCGGAATCACTGGTGGGCTACTTCAAGCGCCCGCTGCCTGACCAGGAGCAGTCCCGATGAGTGCCACGACGAAGTGCGCTGAACTGGGAATCACCCTCCCGTCGGTTGCGGCTCCGGTGGCCGACTACGTGCCGGCCATCCAGACTGGGTCACAGATCCTGACCTCTGGTCAGCTGCCCTTCGTCGACGGCGAGCTCACCGCCGTCGGCAAGGTGGGGGACACCGTCTCCGCGGAGCAGGCCACCGAGGCTGCACGTACTGCGGTCCTCAACGCGATCGCGGCTGCCGCTGACGTTGCCGGTGGGCTCGATGCCATCAAGCGCGTCGTCCGGGTTGTCGTCTTCGTCAACTCCGCTTCGGACTTCACCGGCCAGGCCGGTGTCGCCAACGGCGCCTCCCAGCTGCTCGGACAGATCTTCGGTGAGCACGGCCGTCACGCCCGCAGCGCCGTCGGTGTGGCCACCCTGCCGCTCGGATCGGCCGTCGAGGTTGAGCTGACCGTCGAGGTCTGATCGCCCAAGGATCACCACAGCGTCCGGGTCCAGGTTTCGTACTTGGCCCCGGACGTTTTTCGTCGGTCTGGGATCCTCTTGGGGTGCGGCCTTTTTGGGACTCAGTTGGCGCGCGCCGCGAGCTTCTCCGGCTCCATGATCGTGACGACCTTGGGACGTGCGGCGATCCAGCCGTGAGCGGTGAAGTCGGTGAGAGCCTTGTTGACGGTCTCACGGGAGGAACCAACGGCCTGGGCGAGCTCGTGCTGGGTGAGGTCATGACGGACCACGATGTGACCTGTCGACGGGTTCGCGGTGCCGAACCGGCGTGCCAGGTCGAGCAAGGTGTAGGCCAGACGGCTGGGAACGTCACCGGAGACGAAGTGGGCGGTGTTGTCGTCGGCCCGACGCAGTCGCTCCGAGAGTCGACCCAGCATGGCCAGGGCGACATCGTGGCGGGTCTCGACGAGTTCGCGCATCTGCATGCCAGGTGCCTTGAGCAAGCTGCAGCGGGTGAGGGTGGTGGCCGTCGTGGAGCGCATGCCGCCGTCGACCAGTGACAGTTCCCCGAACATGTCACCGGGGCCCATGAGCCACAGCAGCGAGTCTCGAGGGGTGAGGTCTTCGGCAGTGGTGGAACGGGTGAGTTTCACCTTGCCCTCGACGACGAGGTAGAGGTTGTCGGCTGGGTCGCCGGCCTCGAAGATCACCGTATTTCGCGGACAGACCAAGGCCTCACACATCGCCATGATCCGGGCGGCCGAGGCGGGGCCGAGAGCTGCGAAGAACGGTTGGGTCGCCGCTGTTGCCACCACATTTGCCATCCGAACATCTCCCCTCATGAGCACCTGCATCGTCCGACCATCGACGGTCGAGTCACCGTATGCATATCCCCATATTGTGGCAGGTGTCACATTTTGTGATGGCACGGGGGTTATTTTCTCCTTCTATGCTTGGAATCATGGCAGCCACATCCACCACCTCAGTGCGTCGGGATCAGTGTAGGGAGCACGCTGACGAGGTGGCCAGGTTGCTGGCCGAGGCCTATCCGGATGCGCGCTGCGAATTGGACCACGACGGCCCCTATCAGCTCCTCGTCGCCACCGTGCTGTCAGCCCAGACGACCGACCGACGGGTGAACACCGTCACTCCCACCTTGTTCTCCCGCTGGCCCGACCCACAGACCCTCGCGAACGCTGACGTCAGCGAGGTCGAGACGGTCGTGGCACCCCTGGGATTCGGGCCGACCCGAGCGGTGCGGCTGGTCTCGATGGCCGCAAAACTCGTTGACGAGTTCGACGGCGACGTCCCGGAAGGCCTCGACTCCCTGGTGACCCTGCCAGGCGTCGGCCGCAAGACCGCCAATGTCGTCCTCGGCAATGCCTTCGGAGTCCCCGGGATCACCCCGGACACCCACGTCATGAGGGTGTCGCGCCGGCTCGGCTGGACCGACGCGACCACCCCGGCGAAGGTGGAAACCGATCTCGCCGACCTCTTCGACCCGAACGACTGGGTGATGCTGTGCCACCGCCTCATCTGGCACGGTCGTCGTCGCTGCCATTCCCGACGCCCAGCATGTGGGGTCTGCCCAGTGGCCGAATGGTGTCCCTCCTATGGTGAGGGACCGACCGACCCCGAGGAGGCCGCCACCCTCGTCAGGGAGCCGCGACGATGAAGAAGACGGTCACTCTCGGCGCGGTGATGGCCGTCGCCATGCTGGCTGGTTGCGGTGGAGACGCCGATATGGCCCATCAACGCAACAAGGTCGGCGTCCCAGACTGCTCCCATCTGTCCTCAGGGCCCATCTCCAAGACCTCGGGGACGGCCGCGGAAGGTCGGCCGATGCCTGACGTCGGCCTGCAATGCCTCGGCGAGGGACCGACGGTCTCGATGGCCAGGGCAACCTCCAAGGGAGTAACCCTGGTGACGGTGTGGGCGTCGTGGTGCCGACCCTGCCGCAGCGAGTCCCCTCTCATCGCAGACGCCTACCGTCGTTATCACGACCGGGTCGCCTTCCTCGGGGTCGACTACGCCGAGTCCGACGCATCCGAGGCCATCTCCTTCGCCGGCGAGGTCGGCCTGGCCTTCCCGCAGCTTCAAGATCCTGACAGCACCATCCGAGGCGCATGGCAGGTCAGCGGGGTCCCCGTCACCTTCATCGTCAGGGACGGCACCATCGTCACCCGCCACAGCGGTCAGTGGCGCTCCCAGCAGGAGCTCAACTCCGCGATCGACAAGGCTCTCGAAAGGCCGTCATGAGTCATCTGAGTACCCTCATCGCCAGCCTGGGCCGCAACGATCCCGATTTCTCGGTGGGACGTCGTCCTGGTGGTGGACAGTCCTCAGCAGTACTCGCCCTCATCAGCGAGACCGACAATGACATCATCCTGACGCGACGCCCGCTGTCCTTGCGTCACCACGCCGGCCAAGTCGCCCTGCCGGGGGGACGCGCGGAGGAGACTGATGACACCATCGTCGACACAGCTCTGCGGGAGGCTCGTGAGGAGGTCGGGCTGGACCGAGGCCTCGTCACCGTCAGGGGAGTGCTCCCGACGGCCCACGTAGCAGCCAGCCAGTCCGACGTCGCCACCGTTGTGGCGACCTGGGGAGGAGAAGGGGCCGTCGGGGTCGTCGATCCCGCCGAGGTCGCCCTGGTGCAGCGCGTCAGGCTGGCAGACCTGGCCAATCCGGCCGCTCGGGCCACGACCCGTCACCCGTCGGGGTATCGCGGGCCGGCTTTCGTGCTGCCGGACCTCTTCGTCTGGGGATTCACCGCTCACGTCCTCGAGTCCTTGCTCGACCGCGGTGGCTGGTCGCGTCCGTGGGACCGAGAGCGCGTGGTGGAGATTCCGGAGGGCTATCTGGGGGCTCGTCGTCTGCCGGAGGGCACCACTCCCGACGACATCCCCTGATCCTCGAGGTCAGAGCACGAGATCAAGGTGCACAAAACGACGCTGGCCCTCCCACAGTGCCGTGGGAGGGCCAGCGTCAAACTTTGAGTTCAGTGGCGGGTAGCCGTGGCGCCGCTGGCGCGGCGAGGAGCGGCAACACCAGTGGCTGCCGACGCGGCATGCGAGGACACCTCGCTGGCATCAACACTGCTGCGAGCAGTGGCGTTGTACTTGCCACGGGCAACGGCCGACTTGACAGCCGCGAGGGTCGACTTGGCCTCGTCGACGACGCCGGTAGGGGCCTTGACCTGGGAGATCTGGCCCTTGCCGACCAGGGCAAGGATGCCGGCCAGGATGAACATGACGACGGCCATTGTCGCGAAACCAACGACCAGGGACAGCAGGATGCTCCAGTCACCGATGTGCTGCCACATGAGGGAGAAGGCGAAGGCGCCGCACAGCCAGAGCAGCAGTGCGCCGACGATGCCGAAGTAGCCAGCACCGCCGAACATGCCGGCACCAATCCCGGCGTGCTTGGCTGCAGGCTTGATCTCCGCCGTCACCAAGGCCTTGGAGTCCTGGACGAACTTCTGGCCGTCCGTCTTGAGGTTGTCGATCGTGTCGCCAACCGGGAGCTTGTCTGCCATGGGATGCCTCCGCGTCATGAATATGGTGATCTCAGCCTAACGGGAATCGGTTCGATCTGCTGTATTCGGGTCGAGTTGTCGTCGAGGGAACAGGGTCAGTCGGTGTTGTTCGAGGTACCGGCAGCCACCGGAACCTCGTGAGGATGCTTCTCCTCCCACAAGCTGTGCCTCTTGCCGCGATGATGGAGCAGGGCACCTCCGAGGATGGCTGCCAGGAAGGAGGCCACGAGCACGGAGGCCTTGGCCTCGTCGGCGAAATTGTGGTTCTTCGGGAAGGACAGGTCGGTCATGAGCATCGAGACGGTGAATCCGATGCCGGCCAGCATGGCGACCGCGATGATATCGCGCCACACGACGCCTCGACCCAGCTCGGCAGAGGTGAATCGGGCAGTCAGCCAGGAGCCCAACGTGATGCCGATGACCTTGCCGCCGATGAGGCCGCAGATGATGCCCAGGGAGATGGGGTGGGCCCACAGACCGAGGAAGGTCTCCTTGTTAACCTGCACTCCGGCGCTCATGAGGGCGAAGAAGGGGACGACGGCACCAGCGGACCACGGCTCAACCTTGTGCTGCCAACGGTCGACGGGGTCGTCGAGGACGTCCTCCTCGGTGCGGGTGAGCAGACCGAAAGCGACACCGGCGATGGTGGCGTGGACACCGGAGTGCAGCATGCACCACCACCCGACGATGAAGATCGGGACGTACCACCAGCCGTTGTCGACGTGGAAGCGCTGCATGACTCCCCACAGGGCGATACAGACGATCGCGCCCAGGAGCCACCAGATGTCGATTCCGTTGGAGAAGAAGACCGCGATGACGATGATGGAACCGAGGTCGTCGGCGATGGCCAGTGTGAGTAGGAATGCTCGCACGGCCTGTGGTAGTCCAGATCCCACGATGGCCAGTACTGCCAGGGCGAAGGCGATGTCAGTGGCCATCGGGATGGCCCAACCTGCTGGATGTCCCTCGGCGGACAGTAGGTTGAACAACGTGTAGATGCCGGCCGGGAACACCATTCCGCAGACGGCGGCGACGATGGGAACCAGGGCGTCGGCGGGTCGTGACAGTGAACCCTCGACGAACTCTCGTTTGAGTTCGAGGCCTGCGATGAAGAAAAAGATCGTCAGCAGACCGTCAGCTGCCCACCCCTCGATCGTGAGAGGACCAACGGTCAACTCGCGGAAGAAGTGGTACGAATGCTGACCGAAATTGGCCCACAAGAGGGCTGCGACCGTGGCTGCCAGCATGAGCATGCCGCCGGTGGTCTCGTTTCGGAAGATGTCGGACAGGTGAAGGGCGTTGGGGCCCGTCACTGGCCGCAGGATGCTCATGTGAGGTCGCTTGTTCTTGTGGGAATCTGTCATAAATGCCTTTCGCGTACCCGCGCCACAGGCTCAGCGGGGATAGGGGACAGGGTCACGCCGACCAGACTTCCCGGCACACCTCGTTGAAAATGGTACCAAGTGGGTGTGACGTCACCCATCGATGTTCATTTCGTGGACTGACGGTGTCGTTACGCCATGAGTGGGCGTCAGAGAGTGATGGTGAGCCCGTTGTCGTCAGGACGGATGGGGGTGGTGAGTTCGTCGTGATCGACCCAAGCCCGCCAGCATTCCAGCTGGTAGGGCAGTCTCAGACCACTCATGCCGGCGGAATCGTCAGCAAGAGCAGCGACCTTGGTCAGCAGCTCGGAGCGAGAGTCGGTGTCGAGGTCCTGGACAGCAGGAAGATTGGCCGCCATGGCGATGAGGGAATCCCGATCGACCGGAACCCAGAGGCGCTTCGTGGTGTGCTCGTCGTCGGGGAAGTACTTGCTGGAGACGAGTTCCTGTACCGACTCAGTGCCGTAATCGCCACTCATGGCGCTTTCGTCAACAGTGCGCAACAGGGCTGCCAGCCTCTTGACCCACGGGACGGTGTCGTCACGCACCAGCCAGGAGACACCGAGGACGCTACTGGGTCGCAGGACGCGGGCGACCTCGGGCAGCACGAGTCCGGGAGCGAGCTCGTGGAATCGCTGATGTACCAGGACGGCGTCGAAGCTACAGGGGTTGAGGGGTAAGGACTCGGGCGATCCGCAGACAGCCATGACGCCGGGAGTCCGGTTGAGCTTTGCTGCCGTCTCAGGGTCGCGATGGACGGCCAGCACGTCGACCCCGTGAGAGGCCACGGCCCGGCAATAGGTGACAGTCGGGCACAGCACGATGACCCGACTACCCGGCTCCAGGCGCCCAGCAGTCAGCCATTCGAGCGTGCCGCTGGGGAAACGCGGGGTGGAGGTGACTGCCATGGGCCCGATTGTAGGGGGAACTGCTGAGGCCGGGTTGTCCACAGGGGTTCCTCGGCGGTTCGCCACGGTTTTCCACAGAACCAGGATTCGGTGACAGGTTTCGCGTCCTGTGACGACAACTGAAGGTATGAGGATTCTTGGAGAAAGACGGGACCTGGCGCCGCGCCAGCCCGCCGAGGACGCTGCCCCGGACGCCAACTCCGTGGCCTTGGTGAGTCGAGACAGCCGGTTGTCCGAAGTCGTCGGGTCGGTGGCGGCCAGTGGCGGGGTGGTCGTCGAGGTCGTGGCAGATCGGGACGCCGTGGCGCGGGCATGGTCGCGTCACGGCCCCCTGCTCGTGGGTGCCGACATGGCCGGGACAGTGATGGCCTGGGGCCTGTCGGCTCGGCCGGGAACCCATGTCGTCGGTTTCGACGCCGAGGAGGCTGCACGGTGGTCGGCAGGACTGTCGGCCAGCGTCATCGTCGTGCCGCGGGCCAACCAGGTGCTCACCGAGATCCTCCATGACGAAATGGCCGCGACCGCGAAGGCCACGGTGGTGCAGGTGGACTCGAGTGGTGGCGGCACCGGGGTGAGCACCCTGGCGGTCGGACTGGCATGGGCTGCCGCGAGATCAGGGATGAAGGTCGGGCTGGTCGAGCTCGATCCTCACGCCGGCGGGATCGATCTGTTGTTGGGTATCGAGAGGACGGACGGGTGGCGGTGGCCTGAGTTGGCCTCGGCGCGTGGAGTGACCACCGATCTGGGGTCCCACCTGCCATCGATTGACGGCGTCGAGGTGGTCAGCGCGGGAAGGGTGGGTGCCCAGGTGCCTCCAGCGGCGCGCCGGGCCGTGGTGGATTCCCTGTCGGGGGATCACGATCTCGTCGTGGTGGATCCAGGACACGTGTCGGCCCCGGAGGTGTCGGTTGACGTCAGGGTCGGTGTGGTCGCCGCCGATCTCAGGTCTGTCATGACCGCGCGAGGCCAGGACCTGCCCAACCTGCTGGTGGTCAGGCGTGGCCCTGGGCGATCGATGTGTGACGAGGACATCGAGTCGGTACTGGGAGTCCGACCGGACGTCGTGGTGAGGGATGACCGCCGTCTGGTTCGTGGGCAGGGCGACGCCGAGGCACCGTGGGTGGTGGCATCTCGACGATGGCGTCGCCGGTGCCAGGATCTGGCTGAGATGGTGATGTGCGCATGAGCGGCGACGAGCCAGACCGTCAGCTGGTCGAGCCGGTGCGTCGTCGGCTGGCAGGTCTTGGCCGTGACTGGACGCCGATGGACGTCGCCCACGCCATCCTCGACTGCGGTCGGGTGGCCTCCGACAAGACGGTATTGGCAGTCGTCGAGGAGCTGCGTCGGACCAGTACCGGGGCGGGCCGTCTGGAGCCTCTCCTGGTGACCGATGGGGTCACGGATGTCCTGGTCAACGGCCCGGACCAAGTGTTCATCGACCGCGGCAAGGGGCTGGAACTGACCGACGTCACCTTCAGTGGACCAGAGGAAGTGCGGGCGTTGGCGGTGCGCCTGGCAGCTGCGGTGGGACGTCGTCTTGATGACGGCAACCCGTGGGTGGATGCCCGGTTGCCTGACGGCACCCGAGTTCATGCCGTCCTCGACGTCCTGGCCCGACCGGGAACCTGTCTCAGCCTGCGCGTGCCATCGCGACGTAACCTGTCCCTCGACGACTGGGTGGCCTGGGGATCGATGACCCCGGGGTGCCGACAGATTATCGACGAGATCCTCATCCGCAAGCTGGCCTTCCTGGTGACTGGAGGCACCGGAACCGGCAAGACGACCCTGCTGTCGGCAATGCTGACGAGTCTGCCAGCGGATCAGCGGCTGATCATCGTCGAAGATTCCCGGGAGATCTGGATAGACCATCCGCACTGGGTGTCGATGGAGGCCCGGGCCGCCAATTCCGAGGGCAAAGGTTCCGTCACCCTCACGGACCTGGTGCGGCAGTGCCTGCGCATGAGGCCCGATCGGATCGTCCTGGGAGAGGTGCGAGGTGCCGAACTGCGGGACCTCCTCATGGCTCTCAACACGGGTCATGAGGGCGGATGCGGGACGGTGCACGCCAACGGTGTGGCCGAGGTGCCAGCTCGTCTGGAGGCCCTTGCCGCCCTGGGCGGCCTGTCGCGAGACGCGGCTTCGGCCCAGATCACCGCAGCCCTGCATACCGTCATCCACCTGGAACGGGGATCGTCAGGGCGACGGGTGGCCGAGATCGGCGTCTTCACTGACGTCGACGGTCGAGCAGTTGTGCTGCCAGCCGTGCGATGGGACGCGGATGGTGCAACGAGCCTCGGTGCGGGTGCCGGGAGATTGTCCGAGCTGCTGGGGACGGAGGTGGCCCCATGATGATCGTGGCGGCCGCGGCCCTCATGGGTGTGGCGGTGTGGATGGTGGTCCCGCCTCCCATGAGACGACAAGAGGGACGACGCCCGCCAGCCTGGTCAGTGGTGCCGGCCGGGATTGTGGCCGTCGGGTTGGTGTGTGGCATCAGCGGTGTGGTGTGGGCCGTCATGGCCACTGCAGTGGGAGGGACGGTGTTCATCGTCGTGCGGAGACAGCGACGACGAACCCAGACTCTCAGAGGCGGACAGGAAGTGGCTCGGGCGACGAGAGCCCTGGCAGGCCGAGTGTCGGTCGGGGAGATCCCGGCCATGGCCTTGGACCACGTTGCTGACGATGTCGAGGTGCTGGCCCGGGCCAAGAGGGCCCAAGCGGTGGGAGCAAGTGTTCCCGACGCCCTCATCGCGACCGCCCGTCAACCGGGAATGGCGGGTTTGGTGCCCCTGGCCCATGCCTGGCAGTTGGCCGCGACGACGGGTGCTCCACTCGCCCCAGCTGCCAAGTCAGTGGCGGAAGGAACCGCTCGGCGGGCTCGCCTGGAAGCCACCTTGGACTCCGAACTCGCCGCGGCCAGGGCGTCTGGACGGATCATGGGCCTGCTGCCCTTCGTCGGGTTGCTCATGGGACATCTCGTCGGGGCGCGCCCGACGGTCTTCCTGACGACCACCTGGTTGGGGAGGGCCTGCCTGGTGGGTGCGACCCTGCTGGCCTGTGTCGGGGTGCTGTGGAGCGAGTCCCTGGCGGATCGTGTGGCGAGGGAGGCCCTGCCATGACGGACATCGATGTGGACAGAACGCTGATTCCAGCGATGGTGATGGCTGCAGTAGCGGCCTGGCTGATCGTCCTACCAGCGGGGGAATCTCGAACGAAATCTCGCAAACGTTCTCCGGCCTGGCTTGCCCCTCGCAGCGGTGCCCCCGCTCCCGAGGTTCGGGTCGTGGCGGGCCTGGCGGCCGGGTGCGGGGTCATGGCCGCAGTTTCCTGGTCCTTCCCGGTGGCAGTAGTGGTCGCCGGGGCTGCCGGAGCCGTGGTGTGGTGGGGATCTGGGCGGCTGGAGTCTTCTGCGCATCGGCGGGAGGAGCAGCGGAGGGCGGCCCAACTGCCAGAAACCCTCATGATGCTCTCCAGCGCGATGGAGGCCGGCCTGCCCTTGCGATCGGCGGTGACGACGGTGGCGGAATCCTTGGACGGGCCCTGTGCTGAGGACTTGCGCCGGTTGGCGTCATCCCTGGCTGCTGGGGTTCCGGATTCCAAGGCCTGGAGCGTCCTCGCGTCGGCGCCGGTGTGGAGAGATCCGGCTCAGGACGTCTCACGAGCCGTTGATTCGGGCGAGGGTGTCAGTGAGCTGTTGTCGGCCCACGCCGCGCAATTGCAGATCGCTGCTGCCGAGCAGGCGGGGAAGAAGGCACGCAAGGCCGGCGTCGACGCCATCGGCCCGCTGGTCTGCTGTCACCTCCCAGCCTTCCTGCTGGTTGGGGTGGTGCCGATTATCGCCGGGATGGTGCTCGGGGTGGTGTGACGAGGGTGACGGCCGTGCTTGAGGGTGCGGCCGGCATCGTCATGTCCATGGCAAAAGTGGTTATCCACAAGGGGTTGAGACGGTCGTGCGGGGGTTGTCCACAGAAATGAAAAAGGTGACGGATCTCGAGGGTTCAGACGACAACTGAAGGTGTGAGGCGTGGGCCTCACCTCGGCCGGGAGTGGTCCGGCCGCAAGAACAGACAGGAGACGACAGTGTCTGAGAAGAACCCAACGACTGAACCCGTCATCTCTGCAAGGTCCCTCGACCTGGTTGGTTCAACCGAAGCTGCGGTGGAACCATCAGCTCGGGGACGATACCGAGCAGCCCGCAACAAACTCATCGATCGCGGCATGGCCACCGCAGAGTACGCCGTCGGCATTCTTGCTGCCGTCGCCCTCGCCCTGGTGATGTTGAAGATCGTCACTCACCAGGAGGTCTTCACTAAGTTGCTCAAGCTGGTCGTCGGCATCATCGGCAAGGCCGGAGGCATGCTGCCGTGATCAGGCTGACTCGTCGTGGTGGGCGTCAACGGGCGTCCGCCACGCCGGGTCGCTCCTCGCGGCGATCCGGACAGAACGCGTCGCGGGGAATGGTGACGGTCGAGATGGCCGTCAGTCTCATCACGGCAGCCCTGGTCGTGGTGGCCAGCTGCTGGGTGGTGGGGCTGGTGGTCGTCGAGGATGCCTGTCGCACGACGGCTGCCCAGGTGGCCCGCCAAGTGGCTCGTGGCGACACAGCCTCGGCACGTCAGGCCGAGAGACACGCCCCGACCGGGGCGCAGGTGTCAACCAGGTCCTCGGGTGGCTGGGTTGAGGTGACGGTCCAGGTTGATCGGTCCCTGGGACGGCTCGGACCGGTTCATCTGCGCGGTCAGGCGCGCTCGCCGATGGAACCGGGGGAGTCATGAGGAGGTGGTGTCATCGCTGCTCGTCCGGTGGTCGCGATGCGCGCCGGGAACGAGGCTCGGGAACCGTGATACTGGCGGCTGCCGGGGTGGGATTCGTCGCGGCGGTCTGGCTGTCCATCCTGGTGACGGGATGGTGGTCGGCCGGTCATCGCGCTGAGGAGGTGGCCGACATGGCTTCCTTGGCGGCCGGACGAGCTGAAGCCCTCGGTGAGTCGGGATGTCCGGTCGCGTATCAGACGGTGCGGGCGAACGGAGCTCAGCTGATGGCTTGTGAGGTGCGTGGTGGACCGACGGGGTTCACCGTCATCGTCGATGTGGGGATGAGGCTCCACCGCGGATGGGAGTTGCCTGGCATGCCCACGACGGTGGTGAAAACCTCTCGAGCCGGCCCGGTCGAGTGAGCCGGAAACAGGAGGTTGGCAAGGAAGAACACGTGTGACGTCGAGACCGTCAGTGATCCGTCCCCAGCGTCGCGGTCATGATCAGCCAGGTGATCGTGCACGGATACCGCAGTAATTCGTGACCTCGTCATGGAGCTGGGGCGGATCACCGTCGTCACTGGGTGCCATTCTCAGTAGGTAATTCGCTCATGCGGAGGAAGGGTCGAAGACCCTGGGGGATTACTCCATCGCCGCACCGGCGGTCATCGTCCAGCGATCCGACAGGTATTGCCGGGGTGGCAGGCGACGTCTGAACTGAGATCAGGTTCCCAGCGGATCCATCTCCGCTGTCAACGCGGCCGCCGATGCCTTGTCGAGCATCTGATTGGCGTTACCGCACTTGGGCGAGACGACGCAGGCAGGACACCCCGACTCGCACTCACACTGGGCCAGCCGCAGAGCGGTCGCATGCCACCACTCCTCGGCCTTGTCGAAACCGGCCTGCGCGAAACCAGCCCCACCGGCCTGGCCATCGTGGATGACGATGGTGCACGCCCCGGTATCGGGCAGCATGACCGTCGACACCCCGCCGACATCCCACCGATCGCACGGCGAGAACATCGGCAACAGCCCGATCGCGGTGTGCTCGCAACCATGAGCCGCCCCCGCCAGATGAACCGCATCCAGTCCCAGCTTGTCGACGACCTCGTTAGGGATGACCCACCAGCACGCCTGGGTGATCATGGTGTGGGTGGGCATCTCCAGGGCTGTGGAGTCCCAGACGTCATTGGTGATCTCGTCGCGACGCAGATATCCGACGACCTGTTCGGTCAGTTCCACCTGCCCGCATGCCACATAGCCCGGCCCAAAATCTCGGCGCTTCTCCTCCTGGATGATGCGTACCGTTGACGCCGATTGTGGCTGGGTCCAGTAGCCCGGCAGACCCTGGTGCACCAGGGCGTGGTGCTCGGCGGGGTCATACTCGTCGATCAACCACTGGTCGCCCTGGTGCAGGTACACCGCTCCCGGATGAACCGTTCGATCCCCGGCGGCCTCGTCGACCACCCCGATGACTCGACCGGTGGACCGATCGATGATGTCAATCCCCTTGCCAGCTGCCGATCTCAGGTCGATGGCGTCGACAGCTCGCCCCGGGCGGGTCCAGAACAGCCGATTCCCACGTCGTCGCAGCACCTTCTGGGCTGCCAACATCTCGCACATTCCGGCGAAGGCTGACCCGTAGAACTCCTCGTCGGCAGGGGAGAGGTAGGCCTCCTGGGCGGCCGCAGCCAGATGCGGACCGAGGACATAAGGGTTGTCTGGATGCAGGACTGTCGACTCCACCGACGAGGAGAACAACAGTTCTGGGTGGTTGAAGAGGTACTGATCCAGCGGATTCTCCCGGGCCATGAGGACGACGAGGGCGTCACGTCCGGACCGGCCGGCGCGACCGGCCTGCTGCCACAGGGACGACAGTCGTCTGGGATATCCGGCGATGACGACGGCGTCCATCCCCGAGACGTCCACCCCCAGCTCCAGGGCGTTCGTCGCCACCACGGCTCGCACGGATCCGTTTTGCAACCCGGCTTCGATGGCTCGACGATCCTCGGGCAGGTATCCGGCGCGATAGGAGGCGATCCACGCCCCACCGGTCACCCGGTCCTGGGCGTGGGCAGAGATGACCTCTGCCAGTGACCGTGAGGCGACGAAACAGATCGTCTGCATCCCGGCGTCGGCAAGGTCCGCCACCAACCCGGTGGCGTCGCTGGACACCGACTCGGCCGGCTGCCACAGCACGACGTCGCGTCCCGGATGGGGAGAGCAGTCTTCGTCGACGACATCGACCTTCTCCACTCCGAGCAGACGCGCCCCGGCCTCAGCCGCATTCGTTGACGTCGCACTCGACAGCAGGAAGACCGGATCAGCCCCGTGCATCCGGCAGAGCCTGCGAAGCCGACGGATGACCTGGGCCACGTGGGCCCCGAAGACCCCGCGGTACCGATGTGCCTCGTCGATGACGACATACCTCAGACTTCCCAGTAGGGAGGCCCACCGAGAGTGGGAGGGCAACACTGTGTGGTGCAGCATGTCTGGATTGGTGAGGACGTACCGGGCCTGCTCCCGGGCGAATCGACGCTCGGCGTCGTCGGAGTCACCGTCGAGGGTGGAAACCAACCAGTTGCGCGGCCCGATCTCGCGACAGACCCGGTCCTGGTCGTGGGCCAGGGCCTTCGTCGGGGCCAGATACAAGGCGCTGTTGCGTTTCAGGGAATCGCGCAGGGAGGCCGACAGATTCGGGGTGGGCGGGTCAGGCAGCACCGGAGTCGTCGACGCCGTCGCCGCCATGATGGGCAACAGGTAGGCCAAGGTCTTGCCAGATGCCGTTGCGGTGCAGATGGCGGTGTGGTGTCCGGCTTTCGCCAACTCTGCTAGCAGCGCTTGATGCTCCCACGGGTGTGAGATGCCGGCCTTCTCCACGGCTTTGCGACAATCCTCGGGCAGCCATGACGGCCACTCACAGGTGCGCCCAGACGCAGCGTCACGATGATCGACGTGCACCACTTGGGGGCTGGCCAGCAGTCGTGACACAGTCCTGCCGTCGGGTATCGACGGGACAGATGGAACGGCCACGCGCCAAGATTGCCACCATGGGCAGACACCTCACCGCCGACGAGATCGAACAGCTGCGGAACACCTTCATTGATATCGGCTTCCTCACGGACCCCGTTATGGCCGCCATCGGGGACCCCGGGCAGCTCGGACTGACGAGAAACAGCACCACCCCGGCCGCCCGGGCCCTCGTGGGTCGCACCGATCCGCTGGCTGGGGCCATCCGGCTCTGGCTGCTTCAACAGCAGGTCCCCGCCGAGCAGCTCTCGCCACTGCCACTGGAGACCCTCGCCGAGGCAGGAATCGTGAGCGTCGACGGGCCGACGGTCCGTGCCCTGGTCGACCTGCGTCCCTACGGTTCTCCCGACGACGGCGCCTCCGGCTGGACTGTCTCCGACCTCACCCCGGGATTGGACAGGGTCATCACCAAGACCCGCTCCGACTACGTGTTGGGCGTCTCGCCGGCATCGGTGTCCCTGACCCAGATGGCCGTTCCCACCCATGTCGGGAGCGCCCTGGACATGGGTTGTGGATGTGGCGTGCAATCCCTGCACCTGTCTCGCCACGCTGACCGTGTCGTTGCCACTGACATCAATCCACGAGCCCTTCAGATGGCCGAACTCACGTGCCGTCTCTCCCATGCGGACGTGGACATTCGGGAAGGGTCCCTCTACGACCCTGCTGGAGATGACACTTTCGACCTCATCGTCACCAATCCGCCATACGTCATGGCCCCTCCCAGCCCGGACGGTCAGCGTCTGGTCTACCGAGAAGGCGGATTCTCCGGCGACGGCCTGGTGGAAGCCGTCGTCCGTGGCGCCCCTGCCCGCCTCAACGACGGCGGCATGCTTCAGGTTCTCGCCAACTGGGCCCACATCGGAGATCAGCCGTGGTCCGAGCGACTGGCCACCTGGGTCGAGGGGACTGGCTGTGACCTGTGGGCTGTCGAGCGGGAACACCTCGACGTCTGCGAATACATCGAGACGTGGCTCACTGATGCCGGCCTCGACGGATCCCCTCAATGGCGTCCTCGCTACGACGAGTGGCTGTCCTACTTCGACACCCTCGACGTCACCGGTGTCTCCCTGGGTTGGATCACGCTGACGAAGGCTGGTCGCGACGAGCCGGATCTGTCCTTCGAGGAATGGCCCTGGCAGGTCGCACAACCCATCGGAGGGACGATGGCCCAGCGAGCCCAGGCCGTCACCTGGGCTCGTCTGAGTGACGAGGACCTGGTGGCCCGGCGCTGGCGTATTGCCTCTGACGTCGACAACGAGACCACCGGACGCCCCGGGGCCACCGATCCGGAGCACATCGTGCTGCGTCAGCGTCGAGGGTTGTGCCGTGCCGTGGAGATGACGACGGCCTCCGGTGGGGTGCTGGGAGCCTGCGACGGGGAACTCACCCTGGGACAGATCACCGGCGCCGTCTCGGCGATCCTCGAGGTCGACCATGAGGACGTCCTCGCCGAGGTGCTCCCGCTGGTCCGCGAGTGCCTGCGTCACGGCATCCTCGAGGCTGCCTGAGTCCTTCAGAACCGGTGGACGATGACCACTCTAGCCCCGGTGGCAGGGGTGTTCCTCGGTGCGCTATTTTTGGTGAGTAAATCATCAAAAAGGAGAACTGATGACCGATCACCAGGAGATCCCCCTCACCGAGACCCATCACTGCAGCTGTGGCGAAAGCAATGCCGGACTGCCCGAGCTCGACGTGCGCACCATTCCGCACGCCATACGCCACGGTGCCGTCATCGGTGCCTTCGCCCAGCTGCAGCCGGGCGCCTCGATGGTTCTCATTGCCCCACACAATCCGCTGCCCCTGCTGAGCCAGCTCGAGCAGATCAATGGATCCCTCGGCATCGAGTACCTCACCGAGGGCCCGGAGGAGTGGCACATCAAGCTCACCAAGCAGGCCTGAGGCTTTCTCGCAGGATGTGAACGCGCCCTGCCCTCGACCTCCTGCCGTCCAGCCCGAAACAGGCTGGCCGAACAGGCTCGTCGGGGGCAGGGTGTTCTCGTTGCGAGCGAACTCGAGGTGCTCGATGCGACGGCTGTTGTTACGGTTGACGCGCGACCACCGGCGACGGTGCCGCTACATTGGGTCGCGGACCGTCCTCCTCGGGGCAGCCCACATCACGTCAACGGAGAAGGCAGGAATGTCACCGACCAAGAGCCTCGTCATCGTCGAGTCACCCCACAAGGCCACGATGATTGCCGGGTACCTGGGGCCCAAGTACACCGTGCGAGCCAGCCAGGGTCACGTGCGAGATCTGCCCACCAGCGCCTCCGAGGTGCCCGCCAAGTACAAGGGTCAGTCCTGGGCGCGCACCGGCGTCAATGTTGACGACGAGTTCACTCCCATCTACGTCGTCTCCCCGGAGAAGCGGTCGACGATCCGTGAGCTCAAGGGCCTGCTCAAGGAGTCCGACGAACTTCTGCTCGCCACCGATGGTGACCGCGAGGGAGAGGCCATTGCCTGGCATCTGCTCGACGAACTCAAGCCCAAGGTTCCGGTGCGCCGGATGGTCTTCAACGAGATCACCGAGAAGGCTATCAACGAGGCCGTCGCCAACACCCGTGAACTTGACACCGACCTCGTCGACGCTCAGGAGACCCGACGCATCCTTGACCGTCTCTATGGCTACGAGGTCTCCCCAGTGCTGTGGAAGAAAGTGCTTCCGCGGCTGTCCGCCGGTCGTGTGCAGTCGGTGGCGACCCGTCTGGTCGTCGACCGTGAGCGTGAGAGGATGGCCTTCACCAGCGCCAATTACTGGGACATGGAGGCCGTTCTGGCCGCCAAGTCCGATGAGTTCAACGCTCGTCTCGTCGCCCTGGACGACACCAAGATCGCTGCCGGACGCGACTTCGACTCCCACGGCGACCTCACCTCCAAGGTGTGCCGCCTCGACGAGGCCACCGCGACCACCATCGCGAAGGCCCTGGAGAAGGCCTCGTTCTCCGTCACCAAGGTCGAGTCCAAGCCGTACACCCGTCGTCCGTACGCTCCTTTCCGCACCACGACCCTGCAGCAGGAGGCCGGCCGTAAACTCGGCTTCACCTCCCAGCGCACCATGTCGGTGGCCCAGGAGCTTTACGAGGGCGGCTACATCACCTACATGCGTACCGACTCGGTGGCCCTGTCCCAGGAGGCCATCCGTGCGGCCCGCAGCCAGGCCGCTGAGCTCTACGGTTCCGACCACATCCCGGACAAGCCGCGCATCTACGCCTCCAAGGTCAAGAACGCTCAGGAGGCCCACGAGGCCATCCGTCCCGCCGGCGAGCACTTCCGCACCCCGGCCGAGACCGGCCTGACCGGCGACAAGTTCAAGCTCTACGAGCTCGTCTGGATGCGTACCCTGGCCTCCCAGATGGCTGACGCCAAGGGCGAGACTCTCTCGGTGACGATCGGCGCCACCCCGTCCTCCCCGATCAGCGTTGCCGACGGTCACGTCAGGACTGCCACCTTCACGGCATCCGGTCGTACCATCACCTTCCACGGCTTCCTGCGCGCCTACGTCGAGTCGGTCGACGAGGGAGCCTCCGACGACGCCCAGAAGCGCCTGCCCCAGCTCTCGCAGGGCCAGGACCTGGATCCGCGCGAGGTGACGGCCAACGGTCACGACACACGTCCGCCGGCCCGCTACACCGAGCCCAGTCTGGTGGCGAAACTCGAGGAGCTGGAGATCGGCCGTCCGTCGACCTACGCCTCGATCATCCGCACCATTACCAGCCGTGACTACGTCTTCAAGAAGGGATCGGCCCTCGTTCCGACCTGGCTGGCCTTCGCCGTCACCAGGCTGCTCGAGGAACACTTCTCCAACCTCGTCGACTACCAGTTCACCGCCGACATGGAGGAGACCCTCGATCAGATTGCGCGCGGCAACGCTGACCGCGTCGCGGTGCTCTCGACCTTCTACTTCGGCCAGACCAAGTCCGACGACGGTGACGTCCCGACGCCCGCCGAGGGCCACGAGGGACTGCACCAGCTCGTCACCGAGCTCGGGGACATCGACGCCCGGTCCATCTGCACCTTCCCGATCGGAGACTCCGTCGTCGTCCGGGTGGGTCGCTATGGCACCTACGTCGAGGACTCCGAGGGCAACCGGGCCAACGTCGACGACGCCCTTCCCCCCGACGAACTCACCATCAAGGCTGCCAAGGAGCTGCTGGCAAGCCCGAACGGTCAGGATCGCGAGCTCGGGCTGGACCCGCACAGCCACCGTCCGATCGTGGCCCGCAATGGCCGTTTCGGTCCCTACGTCACCGAGGTGCTCGACGACGACGAGGCCACCGAGGTCGTCGAGACGACCACCAAGGACGGCAAGAAGCGTCGCACCAAGCGCAAGGTGAAGCCGCGCACCGCCAGCCTGTTCAAGTCGATGAATCTCGAGACCGTCACCCTCGACGATGCTCTCAAGCTGCTCTCCCTGCCACGCGTGGTGGGCACGGCCGCCGACGGCGCCGAGATCACCGCTCAGAACGGACGCTATGGGCCGTACCTCAAGAAGGGCACCGACTCGCGCTCCCTGGGCAGCGAAGAGGAGATCTTCTCCATCACTCTGGAGCAGGCCGAGGCCATCTACGCCCAGCCCAAACAACGCGGTCGCGCGGCCGCAAAGCCGCCGCTGCGTGAGCTCGGCGAGGACCCGACCTCCGGGCGTCCGATCGTCGTCAAGGACGGCCGTTTCGGCCCTTACGTCACCGACGGCGAGACCAACGCGACCCTGCGCAGGGACGACTCGGTCGAGGCCATCACCCCCGAGCGCGCACAGGAGTTGCTGGCCGAGAAGAGGGCCAAGGGCCCGGCCAAGAAGAGGACGACGCGGAAGACGACCACCCGCAAGACCACTGCGAGGAAGTCGACGACCAAGTCCACCTCGAGGCCCACGTCTTCCAAGTCGACCACGACGAAGAAGGCAGCTGCGAAGTCGTCGTCAGGAAGCTGAGATGACCACGGCGTGGCATTCGGGAAGCACCGAACCGTTGTACTTCGAGTTGGCGTGGACGGCTGCTCGACCGGTTCCGCCCGACCTGCACACCACCGTCGCCACTGTCGGGGCGCGTCGCACCATCGAGTGCGAGGTCACCCTGCTCGATTCCTCGGACCACCGACTGCTGAGATCGGGAATCGTCATCGCTCACCGCGTCGTCGGCGGGCTGGGAGAGTGGTACATGGACGCTCCGGAATGGTCGTCATGGCTTCCGGTTGCTCGGTCGGTGGCCCTCGACGCGGCCGGTGAGCTGCCCCGGGACTTCGCCTGCCTGGCTCGTCCGTTCCTGCGTGGGGCGACCCTGTGTCCGGTGGCGGCCCTGTCCTGGGAGCGCAACGAGACCATGCTGGAGGCCCCTGACTCCACCAAGTTGGCCCTCATCCGCGACGACCGGATTGCCGTCGTCCAATCCGGGGTGACGACGTCGAGGGTTCGCGAGCTGACCATCAACCCGCGTCGGGGTCTCACGGAGGGTCAGCGGGAATGGCTCACCAACCGCATCTTCGCTCTGGGTGGGGTGCCCGTCACCCGTCATCCCTCGGTGCTGCGCCGCCTGGGCCCGGGTGCCGGAGCCCTGACCGATTACCCACGTCCTCATCTGCATGACGGCGCCGGTACGCAGGCGTGGGTGTCGGCTCAGCTGGCCGGGCGACTGCGCGACGTCGTCGAGGCGGACCTGGCCGCGCGGTGCCAGGGAATGGACCTCGGGTCGACTGAGACGAAACGTACCGAGCCGCGCGTCCTTCCCGAGTCCCCGGACCGCACTGACCTGGTTGGCATGGGGTACGACCCGGTGACGACCTCGGCTCCCAGCATCCACGACGGCACTCATGGGTCCATTCGGCCTCTCCAGAAGGAGATTCATGCGCTGTCGGAGACCCTTGACGCGATGTCGGGTCTGCTCGATCCGCCATGGGTCGATCGTGCCCGGGATCTGTGTCTGCGGATGATGAAGCTGGACCCCAGCCACATCAGCATCCACAGCCTGCCCCGTGAGTACTACCAGTTGCTCGAGGAGATAACGGCGGCGGCGCGGTCGCCGCGTGTGACTGTTGATCCCGATCTGCCCGCCCGTTCGACGATGAAGCGCATGCTCAAGGAGTCGGTCGCGCATGCGGTGGCAGTCTGCGACGACATCGAGGACTCCCAGGGATGGGCGGCCGCCGAGACGTCTGCCCGTCATGCTGCCGCAGTCGCCGGCATCCTTGACACCGGTCGAGCCGAGAAGGTGGCCAAGCGGCTGCGCGCGGTCGTCAAGGAACTGGCCCGGACCAAGAACAACGTGACCGAGGACGTCGACGTCTCCGGGATGTCTCCCGAGCAGGCTTTCGAGGCTGGACGTCAGGTGGAGCGGGCTCGGGCGGCCATGTCCGCATCCCGGCAATCGTTCCGGGACGACTGGCCACAGCATCGTCGCAAGATTCTGAAGGCTCTCCATGACTGATCAGCAGACTCGCACCGGACGCGATCTGGGCGGCCTCTTCATCGTCCTCGAGGGTGGGGACGGTGCCGGCAAGACGACTCAGTCCCGGCTACTCGACCAATGGCTGACGAGTCAGCGCATTTCGCATCTCATGACCCGTGAGCCCGGTGGCTCCGGGCTCGGGCAGAGGATCCGGGAACTGGTGCTGTTCCCCGACTCGGCGGAGATCTGCCCGCGTGCCGAGGCCCTGCTCTACAACGCTGACAAGGCTCAACATGTCGAGCAGGTGATCATGCCGGCTCTACGTGAGGGCAAGGTCGTCGTCTGTGATCGCTACATCGACTCGACGATCGCCTATCAGGGGGCCGGGCGCGTCCTCGACCCTGAGGAGGTGGCCCAACTCGCGAGTTGGGCGACGGCTGGCCTCGTCCCCGATCTGACGGTGTTGCTCGACGTTGATCCCTCCGAGGGGGCCGGAAAGATTGCTGCCAAGGATCGTATGGAGGCGGCCGGTGAGGAGTTCCACCGGCGGGTTCGCCAACACTTCCTCGACCTTGCGGATACTCACCCGGAGCGCTATCTCGTCCTCAACGCTCGGAAGCGTCGTGAGGAGATCCGCGATGCCGTCAGCAAGCAGGTGAGCGAACTCCTCGACCGGTGAGCAATCGAACGCCGTCACTACGAAGGTGTCGGCATGATCTGCAACGATGATCCCGTGAGCGATGTGTTGACCGGTGTGTGGGCCGATCTCGTGGGTCAGGAGAAGGCCGTCGAGGTGCTGCGCCGTGCGGCGGAGTCGCAACCGGGTCGCTCCTCCCACGCCATGAGCCATGCCTGGCTCATCACCGGACCGCCAGGATCGGGCCGGTCCAACGCGGCGAAGGCCTTCGCGGCTGCATTGCAGTGCGCCGAGCACGGCTGCGGACAATGCAATGCCTGCCGAACCACCTTGTCAGGCGCTCATCCGGACGTCACCCTGGTCCGCACCGAGGCGCTGTCCATCGGTGTCGACGAAGTGCGTGAATTGGTGCGAAGAGCGGCGATGAACCCGGCGCACGGTCGTCATCAGGTGGTCGCCATCGAGGACGCGGATCGCATTACCGAACGAGGCGCGGATGCCTTGCTCAAGGCCATCGAGGAGCCAGCGCCGAAGACCGTCTGGCTGCTGTGCGCGCCCACTCCTGAGGACGTCATCGTGACGATCAGGTCTCGGTGTCGACGTCTCCATCTGGCCACCCCGCGCGACGAAGCTGTGGCAGACCTACTGACTCGACGTGACGGGATCCCCCCTGAGATGGCCGCCGAGGCTGCTCGAGCTGGCCAGGGCCACATCGGCCGGGCACGCCGTCTGGCTCGCGATGAGGAGGCTCGAGCGCGCCGCAACGCCATCGGTGAGCTCCCTACCCGGCTGCGGAGCCTGGGGGATTGCCTGCAAGCAGCCGAGGACCTCGTCAACCAGGCCAGCGAGGAGGCCGCCGCTGCCACCGCTGAGTCCGATGCCTCCGAGCGCGCCGAGCTGGAGAAGGCCCTGGGATTTGGTTCCGCAGGGGCTCGTCCGCGCAATGCACAGGCTGCGATCCGGGATCTGGAGAAGCAGCAGGCCGCGCGGTCGAAGCGACTTCAGCGGGACGCCTTGGATCGCGTCCTGACGGAGCTGACCGCCTATCACCGCGATGTGTTGGCCATCCAGACCGGGGCAGTACGTCCGGAGGAGGAGAACGCTCTGCGAGGGGCTCGGCTGGTCAATGCCGGCTGGTCAGCCTCCTTGCACCGGGTGGCGCATTCCCAGAGCCCCGAACACACCGTTGCCACCATCGACGCCATCTTGGACGCGAGGAACTCCCTCGAGCACGGCGTCACCCCGTTGCTCGTGATGGAAACTCTCCTCATCGCCATGACGGGAGCAGCTCGCTCTCTGGCGAATCCCACTTGTCAAGGCCTGACGAAGTGAATGACAACGGTGTGTTGCACCGCTGCCGGAGCCATTTTCGTGGCACAGTGTGAATGTGCCGTGCCGTATCCTCGGTGCGGTCCCCAAGTCGTGAGGATTGAGCGTGAGCAAGGCGATCAAGAGGACTGCAGCGGACTCCACCGACGCCGAGACCACCCGGGTCATCCAGACGGGGGCCTCCCGCGTGGATGCCGATGCCAACCGTACTGAGGTCATCAAGCCTAGCGATTCGGCGGACTCGGAGCGCACCAGCGTCATCGACGACGACGTATTCCGTCCCGACACCGAGAAGACCCGCGTCGTTGATGATCGTGAGTTCGAGGAGGAGCGTCGCCGCCGTGAGCTGGCTGATCAGCGTGCCCGTGAGCGTGCTGATCGTCAGGCGATCGAGGCTGAGCGTCAGCGTCGTGCCGCCCATGCCGAGCCCGAGCCGGAGCCAGTGGCTGAGCCGACCCCCAAACGCACCACCGACAAGGCCATGGCCTCCTTAGGCATGTTCCTGTTCCGCATCGTCGTCGGCGGTATCCTGGGCATCCACGGGTTCCAGCACCTCACCCAGCGTGATCTGACCCTGCGCGCCGTGCAGACCCTCCCGTTGCCCAGCGGATACGCCCAGACCGGCGTATGGGTGCTCGGCATCTGCGAGTGCATTGCTGCCGTGTGCATCATCCTCGGCCTGTTCACCCGCATCGCCGGAGTCGGCGTCATCATCATCATGGTGTTGGCGTTGACCTTCATCTTCTGGGGCAGTTTCGCCATCTTCAAGACCATGGGCTTCAAGGGAGAACTGGAGCTCCTGCTAGCCGGATGCGGTGTTCTGCTGCTCTTCCTGGGCGCCGGTGGCTGGTCGATTGACGCCGCCTACCGGCGCAGCCGTGCCGCTGCGAAGGCTGAGGAGGCCGGCTACTGAGCCGAGTCGTAGCGGTCGCCTTCCGCGAATACGGACAACTTTTTCACCTCGACGTCGGGACTCTCGACGTCGAGGTGGGTTCATGGCTGCTCTACCCCACCCCTGACGGCCCGCTGGTGTGTCGGTGTGTGTGGGGGCCGGAAGAGGTTGTTCCTGATGGGACCCTGCCGGTCTGCGCAGGTGTCGCCGATGACGAGGCCGTCGCCGCCGCGGCCCAGGACCGACACCACCGGGACGAGATCTTGCAGACCGCTCGGCGCACCGTCAAGGACCTCGGCGTCGAGATGGAGGTCCTGGCGATCGACCTGGTGGAGTCCGACGATGATCGCCTCATCGCGGTGTACTTCCGCGCTCCCCACCGGGTTGAGTTCGCCACCATCGTCGGGCCACTGGCGCGACGGCTGCACGCACGCATAGACCTGCGTCAGCTGCGCGGCCGAGACACTGCCCGAGCCGTCGGCGGGGTAGGGGCGTGTGGCCGTCCGCTGTGTTGCGCGACCTTCCTGCCCGAGCCGTTGTCGGTGCCGAATCGTCTCGTCACCGAGCAGGGGATGGCGTCCAATCCCTTGGCAGTGACCGGGGCATGCGGCAAACTCATGTGCTGCCTGCGTTACGAGTCTCCCTATTACGCCGATTTCGAGGCTGCCCTGGGAGAAGCCAGCGGCCCGGACGGTCCGGGTTGTCCGCTGGTGTCGGCCTGCTCGACAGCTGGACGACGCCGGCTGCAAGAGGAGCGCAAAGATGCCAGACCCAGGAGGTCCCCATGACTCGACGCGATCCGCGACGACGCACGATTGCCGCGGCCTTGGTCGCCTGCTCCCTGTTCTCGGTTACAGCCTGCACCACTGAGGAGCCCACCTCGGGGCCGACGATCACTCAATCCGCCTCGCCGACCCAGCAGTCCGCCACCCCGAGCCCCATGCCCTCGCCGTCCGTGACGGCGTCAGTCAAGCCGGCCCAGGGGAAAACTGACCCGAACCCTCCGGTCGCTTCGTTCGATCCCAAGGCCCATGCCCACTTGGAGGGTCCGGAGAGCCCGGACCGCCAGACCATGCACCCCGCATCGCAGGACGACAAGCAGTTCAGCAAGCCGCCAGCCGGTAAGGGGATGAACCGATACCTGTCGCGCAAGATTTCGTGGCATGCGTGCGGGAACTTCCAGTGTTCCAAGGTTCTCGTGCCGTTGGACTGGGATGATCCGAATGGTCCGGCGATTACCTTGGCCCTCAAGCGCAAGCCAGCGGAGTCGTCGTCGAAGGCGACCCTCTTCGTCAATCCCGGTGGCCCTGGCGGTTCCGGCCAGGAGATGGTGGACAGCTTCAAGTCCTCCGCCTTCCCGAACCACGACGTCATCGGGTGGGATCCGCGCGGAACCGGCCAGTCCACCCACGTTGACTGCGGCCCGGCGAAGACGATGGACGCCTTCTTCAACCTTGACGCGTCCCCCGACGATGAGGCCGAGTGGAAGGCGCTCGGCCGCGGCACGAGGGATTTCGCACGCAGTTGCAGGGCGCACTCCGGCGAGCTGCTGGATCATGTCTCGACGATCGACACCGCTCGGGACCTGGACTACCTGCGGTATCTCGTGGGCGACAAGAAGCTCGATTACCTCGGCATTTCGTACGGTACCTTCCTCGGTGCGACTTATGCCGAGCTGTACCCGGGGCGAGTCGGGCAGATGGTGCTGGACTCTACGGTCAACATCACCAACCACGACACCGTCAGCCAGAGCGTCGGGTTCGACCGAGCCTTCGGCGACTTCGCCAAGTGGTGCGCCAAACAGGGGCAGCGCTGCACGCTGGGGAAGAACGAGGCCGAGGTCCGCAAGACCACCCTGAACTTCCTCAACCATCTGGACTCCCACCCGTTGAAGGTCGAGAACCGAACCCTGACGCAAAGTCTGGCAGCGACTGGCATCGCCTTGTTCCTGTACTCGGGTAAGGAGGCATATCCCTACCTGGCGGGTTCCTTGCGTGGTGCCATGAAGGACGGGAACGGCAGCTACCTGCTGACAGCCTCCGATTTCTTGAACGGGCGTGGCAAGGATGGCCAGTGGGAGACGATCGTCTCTGCCTTCCCAGCGATCTCCTGCCTGGATCAGGCTGACTTCGGTCTGAACCACGTCCGGAAGGAGTGGCCCAAGGAGGCAGCCAAGGCGCCGACCCTCGGCAAGGCTCTGGGGATGACGCCGACCTGTGAGGTCTGGACGGCCCACCCGGCTCACCAGCTGTACCTGACGGCTCAGGGGGCGGCACCCATCTTGGTTCTGGGTGCCACGGGTGATCCTGCCACCCCCTACGAGCAGGCCGAGTGGATGGCTGACCAGCTCAAGTCCGGTGTGTTGCTGACCTGGCGGGGTGCCGGGCACTCGGCGTGGGAGCTTGGTAACCAATGCGTCAAGAAGGCCGTCGAGAGTTACGTCAATGACGCGAAGGTCCCCAGAGACAAGACAGTCTGCTGACGTTGGGGTGTGGCGGCAGGCCGTCCTGGTGCGACGGTATCCGCTGTTCGTGACGGCTGTCAGCACAGACGTGCGAGCCCGGCGGGAGGTTTGGGAGACGTCGTTACCCTTGTCGTCATGAGGAGGGATCGCTCATGACGTTGGGTCAGCGCCATGTCATTGGCATCGTGTTGCGTGTCACGGGCTTGGCCCTGCTCGCAGGCGCACTCCTTGCCCTGGAGTGGGCGTGGCGGTCCCACGCATGGAACGATCTGGAAGCCGTTGACGGGCACTGCGTCATGGTCGGGGCACGGGTCGACGACGGACGTGTCCCGAGGGTGGCATGCGAGGAGGACGGTGCCCGTTACGTCAAGGACGTCGTCAAGCCCGGTACGAATTGTCCGCAAGGATTGACGCGGGTGTCAGTGCGACATGAGCTCAGCCACGACACCGGGTACGTCGGCGCCCTGTGCCTGCGACATCCTTGATGTGAGGCCCCGATCCCGCCAGCCACCTCGTGGCCAGCTGGCGGGATCTCAGGCATGAGTCCTCAGGAGAGCACCGCTCGACGCAGTACGTCCAGCGGCAGAGCACCCATGCGCAGGACGTTGGTGTGGTACTCCTTCAGATCGAAGTTCGGGTTCTTGGCCTTCGCAGCCTCCCGCAGCTCCAGCCAGGTGCGCTCACCGAGTTTGTACGACGGGGCCTGGCCGGGCCAGCCGAAGTAACGGTTGACCTCGTAGCGAGCCGATCCCTCGTCCATGGAGACGTGGTTGTTGAAGAAGGTCCAGGCCTTGTCCCAGTCCCACTCGCCGCCGCCGACTTCCTCGGGGGCCTCGAACTGGCAGTGCAGGCCGATGTCGAGGACGACGCGGGCAGCGCGCATGGACTGCCCGTCGAGCAGGCCCATGAAGTGACCGGGATCGTCCATGTAGCCCAGATCAGCCATGAGCCACTCAGCATAGAGGGCCCAGCCCTCCCCGTAACCAGACGTCCAGTAATTGCGTCGCCACGAGTTGAGCTCGTCACGAGCAGCGATGGCCGATGAGGTCTGCAGGTGGTGACCCGGGGCGCCCTCGTGGTAGACGGTCGTCAATTCTCGCCAGGTCGTGAAGGTGTCGACGCCTTCTGGCACCGACCACCACATCCGGCCGGGACGGGAGAAGTCTTCAGACGGAGGCGTGTAGTAGACGCCTCCGTCGTGGGTCGGGGCGATCATGCCCTCGATGTGACGGGCCTGCTCGGGAACCTCGAAGTGGGTGCCGTCCAGGGAAGAGATGGCTTCGTCGGCGCGCTCCTGCATCCATGTCCTGAGGGACTCGATGCCGGAGATCTGGTAAGTCGGATCGGCGTCGAGGACCGCCATGGCCTCCTTGACGCTGGCTCCTGGACGGATGCGTTCGGCGGTCTCGCGCTGCAACTGCTCGATGCGGGCGAGTTCCTGCTTGCCCCACTCGTAGGTCTCGGCGAGGTCGACAGTGGTGCCGACGAACTGACGAGAAGCGAGACGGTAACGGTCGATGCCGACGGCGTCGGTCTCGGTGGCGCGCGGAGCGATCTCGGCGGCGAGGGTCTCTGCGGTGCGACGGAAGTTGGCCTTGGCGGCGTCGATGCCCTCAGCAAGTTCCGACTTCACGGAGTCGGGCAGGTCGTCGGAGGCGGTCCGCTTGAGGTAGTCGTCAAAGAATCCACCGTCGCCGGTCCAGGAGGTGATCTGCTCGACGAGAAGGTTCACCTGACGGATGGCGGGCGCGACACCGGCATCGATCGAGGCGCGCTGGGTCTGCAGCCAGCCGTCGAGAGCCGCGCCGGTGGCCTGCAGACGACGTGCGACCGTCGACACCTGATCGGGGGTCTCGGTGGGCATCGCGTCGTAAACCTCGCGGATCTCGTGGACGCCCGAGGCAATGCCGTTGAGGGTGAGGAGGTCGTATCCCTTGTCGTGGCTCTCGGCCTCCAGACCCAGGCTGGAGCGCATGGCGGAGACGGTGACCCTGTCGGTGTCGTCGGCAGGCATGGCCTGGTCGAGACGGTCCAAGGTGTCCATGACGAGCTGGTACCGGGTCTCCATTCCGGCGGGGGTCAGGTCGTCGTACTCATCCTGGTTGAGGTCCAGGCCGAGGGCGGTGGCCAGGATGGGGCTAGACGCCACGAGGGAGTCCCAGTGGTGGTCGGCAACCTCGTCGACCTCTGACCCCATCTGGTGGGTGGTGTGTGCGTTGTCATTGGTCACGAGGATGACGTTATCGCGAGTCGTGGACAGGTGGGAGTCGCGTGGTGTTCCAGAAAGAAGCGTACCGGTTTCGCGCCGAGGTCATCATGCCGGTATAGTCTTGCGAGCCTGCCATGGCGGGCGTGCCAACTTAGCTCAGTCGGTAGAGCGACGCTCTCGTAAAGCGTAGGTCACGGGTTCGATTCCCGTAGTTGGCTCCATCATGGCCGGACGCATCAGCGTCGACGCCATCTGGTCACTCCCCGATCTGCGGGATCTCTCACTGACGCCGTCTGCAGAGACCTCTTTGCCCCGTGGGCTCGCTGCGCGCGGTCAGGCATTCAAGAATCTTCTTCCGCCGAGTGTCACACGGCTCGACGGCGTACGCGCGCCTTACTGGACCGCGCTTAACCCCGTCAGGAGGCAAGGCAGGTGCCTCGCCTCCTGACGTGGCAGAAAGGAGGTCAGCATGGCTGATCTCGTTATCCCGGCGCTTCAGCCGGCGACTGCGGTCGCCAATGTGGCAGCCGCCGTGATTGCGGTGCGCAAGCTCCGCAACGAAAGCCGCCCCCGAGCTGCAACTCGGAGGCGGCGAGGCGGCAAGCGCCGGTAACCAAAGAGGGGATCCAGTTCCAAGAAGGGCCGGATTCCCTCCTTTTCAAGGCTATAACAGTCAACGTGGGCCAGGGGGAGGTCTCACCGCGGCGTCCGCTGATCGAGGTCTACACCGGCGTGGTCGTAGTCGCCACGATCCTCGTCGTGTCTTCCGTAGCAGGCTGGCGGCATTACTGGCCCACCAAAGGGCGAAGATTATCCATGGCCGGGAAAGCGTCGGCATGGTCGCAAACACAGTCTCAAGAACAGGAAGTCAGCGATGAACAGGTACGGCAGCGAGATACAGCGGTCCTGGGAGATGGCCTGCCCGGACGAGGTGCGTCAGATGGACAATCCCGAGGAATTCTTCGAGAGTCTGGGCCAGCAGGCATCGAGGATGATCAGCGACTTGACGACTCAGCTGGCCGGACCGGATGAACCGGGGGAGACGTACTTTCACAAGGTGGGGAGACTGAACCGGGCGAGGATGCAGGCCGAGGAGATAGCGCGGGCCGAGATCATGGCACCTCCCGAGGTCGAGGAGGACGACCTGATCGACCCGAGCCTCCCGACTCGGACCCGAATTACGGGCACGCAGGAAGTCCGGAGTCTCTGCGGGAATGGGCCGAGTGGATGGATCAGTTGGACAGGATCAAGGCGGAGGTCGAAGCCGAGTTCCCGGACGACGACTAGACCAACCGGCGTGGGGTACACCTCCGGAGACGTAGGCGGTCATATGCCTCTTCGCCGTCAAGACCTACGACAAGAACCGCCATACGTCCGGCTCTCGAACTGGCCTGCGCACGGGGACGGACGTCGACGTCGCTATCGACTCCGAGAAATAAGGAGCACGCAATGACCAGCACCACCTTCCGTCGTCTCGGTATCGCTCTGGCCGTGGCGGGGCTTACGTTGTCAGGATGCACAAGCACCGATCACTCTGATCGCGCACCCACCTCCACCACGCCCCCGCCGTCGGCCAGTGCACCGGCAATGGACACCACCACTCCTGCATCATTTCCACCGCAGAACCGGGTCTCAGCTGCCAGTCAGCAGAAGTCCAGAGGAGTCTCCTACTCGCGTATTCCGGACGATTTGACCCACCCCCAACAGGTGGCTGCTACCTTCGTCATCCTGGCCGCGACCGCTGATTGCCGTATTGACGGTGCGCCTCCGGACGCGTGGAAACGCGCCAACCCATTGGCAACACCCGATCTCGCTCACGAGCTCAGCACTCAAAAGCACGTAGCGCCAAGCCCGTGGTGGAAGGAGATGTGCGCTGATGACGGATTCATTGCCGTACTCATTGACAACGTTCTGGGAGGCGGCAGCGGGCAGGAACCCGGTTCGACTCCTGACCGCGATCCCAATATGACCGTCACGGTCCTGTTCCACCGCGCCTACAAGCGCGACGGGCGATGGTTTCGAGACATGCGGCTGCACGAATGGACCGTCACGTTCCACAACACCCAGGTCGCCGCCTTCGGACCCGACACCATTAGCTGACCCACCACAAGCCAGCGTTGGCCGGTCTGGTCCCGACCTGCTAGCCGCGGGCCGTCACGGCCAGGTATGGGGCGTCACGCCAAGCCAACGCCTTCCCTGCGAGGCCACTAGGACTGGCCCACAGCCGGCTCATCGTCCTCAGCGACGACGATCAAGGCCATCCAAATCTGTACCGGCTATAGCGGTCCTGATCTCCTCGATGAATTCACGGCGCTCGGCTTGTTTCTCCGCCTCATCGATCATCTTTTCCCCGCTACCGAAGAGCCCTCCACCATTGAACAGCACCACCAAGGAGACCACTCCGGCCACAATGACTTGAACCCTTGCCGCCCCGACGAATCCTGCCCAATGATTCATCGACAACGTGTTCAGCCGGATGAAGGACCACACCGCCCCGGCCAAACCACCAAGGTGCAACAGCTCACCGCAGAACAACATCAGGCCCACCGGAACACCATCACCAGAGCGTGGAAGAAGTTCAGAAAGATGTTGAACACAAAGCTCAACACTGCCTTAATCAACGCGAAGAGCAGTCAGATCATTCTGACTCCTTCCTAACTCACACCACCATAAGTCATCCTGGGGCTACAGCCTCCCGACGCAAGGGGTCGGGCCATGGCTCTCCTGCAGGTGCCAGTGGGCTGTGGCCGGTATTACTCCTGTGGACCTTTGACAGTGTCCCCTTGAGCCTCCTGGCGTGCTCGCAGCTTCTCCGCACGGCGTGCGGCTCGCGTCCGCAACATGTTCTGCACCTGCGATGACGACAGCTGCAGGGTCCACTCCGAATTCTGGGGCAGTACCCAACGATGGCGATGTGCCAATGCTGTGAATCCCAGTCCGACGAGGGTCGCGATGACCATTCCGAAGGAGGGGAATCCGCACTTCTGTGCCACGACCATGACGATGGCCGAGGCCAGCGCCGGCGTCGCGTAGAGGTGGTTGCCGCCGAAGACCTGCGGCACATTGCCTGCGCAGACGTCACGGATCATGCCACCGCCGACGGCCGTCATGAGCCCCAGCAGTAGGGCGGGCATGATGCCGAAACCAGCAGCCAGGGTCTTGAGGGCGCCGGTGGCGGCCCAACAACCCAACACCATGCCGTCGGCGAGAATGAGGGCGATCCGCCAGGGTCGGGAATCTAGCTTCCACAACATCGCCACGCCAGCGCCGACGAGCGCAACCGTCAAGTAGCGCGGGTCGGTCAGGGCAACTGGGGGAGCGGCTCCCAGCAGGACGTCGCGGACCATCCCGCCGCCCAACGCACTCGTGATCGCCAACACACAGAAACCCACAGCATCGAAACGCTTGATGCGTGCCAACCTGCCACCCAACACTCCGTTGAGGAGCACGCCGGTGAGGTCAATGGCGCGGAACAGTTCGGGCAACAGGGAGTTGAACTGGGAGAGCATCGCGGACAAGGTACCGCACGAACTCGCTCAACTCAGATTTGCGTTCACCGACTCGGGAAGGGCGAACCGGGGTGTCGAACAGGGTCTACGCGCAATGCGTCAGGGTGGCCCGGTACGATCGAGGCACCACGATTCGTAGGTCGCGGCCTGACTCCTCGGTTCGGCCGTACAGCGGAATTGCAAGGGGACCCATGTACGACAGCATCATTATCGGCGCAGGCCTTGCCGGACTGACGGCCGCCGAAGAACTCGCATCCGCAGGGCACTCGGTGGTGGTTCTGGAGGCTCGCTCCCGAGTGGGTGGGCGCCTCGAGAACGCCGAGTTGTCCAATGGGCAGGTCATCGAGTTGGGTGGCCAATGGGTCGGTGAGGGCCATGAAGAGCTTCGCTCCCTCATCGCCTCCCAAGGCCTTGAACTGGTCGACTCCACCGAGGGCGACGTCGTCGTCAAGGCTCGCGGACGGGTCTCCCACGTCACTAATTTCTCCAGCTCTGCCCACACCCTCAGCCCCTTCGAACTGTCTGACCTCGGTCAGGGCCTGCTGAGGTTCCGCCGTCTGGCCGATCGCGTTGCCAACAACAAGGGTTGGACGACGGCGAACGGTACGTGGCTGAATCAGTCCCTGAGTCAGTGGGTGGTCTCGAATGTGCGTACCGACGCCGGACGTGAATACATCACCAATCTTTTCCGGCGTGCCTTCGGGGTCTCTCCCGACGACACCACCCTTCTTGATGGTCTGACGAAGGCCAACTCCGGGGTGGACCTGGAATCCCTCGTTGCCGTCAACGGTGGGCTCAAGCAGCAGCGCGTCAAGGGCGGTGTCGCCCAGGTCGCTCGCAACCTCGCGGAGCGTCTCGGCGATGACCTCAAGCTCTCCTGCCCGGTCCGCTCCATCCACGCAGACGACGACACCGTCACCGTCGCGACGTCCGCCGGCACCGAGTACCAGGGGCGCAGCGTCATCGTCACCGTCCCTCCGCGTCTTCTCAAGGAGATCGAGTTCGATCCCGCTCTTCCGGCAGAGCGTCTCGAGATGGCCGAGAAGGTACCCGCAGGCAATGTCATCAAGGCCTACCTCGTCTACGACAGCCCGTGGTGGCGCACCTCCGGAGCCTCCGGCCAGATGGGTGCCGACGAGGGTGCCGTTCGCGTCATCTTCGACACCTCCGACGACGAGACCGGCCGGGGAGTCCTGATGGGCTTCTTCGAGGGCACCGAAGCGTCGGGCTACGGCAAACTCTCGGTGAGTCTGCGTCAGCGCGCCTTCGAGGAGGTCGTCGAGTCCGCCTTCGGTGAGGCTCCCCGCTCCGCGATCGAATACCTCGACCGCGACTGGCTCTCCGAGCCCTACACCGGTGGCTGCCACGGCGCCCACTTCGCTCCCAGCCTCTGGACTGCCACCGGCCCGATCCTCGCCCAGCCGTTGGGCAGGGTGCTCTTCGCCGGCGCCGAGTACGCCTCCTCCTTCAACGGCTACATGGAAGGCGCGCTGCGAGCCGGTGCTCGCGCGGCTCAGGAGGCTGTCGACCTGCTCTGATCCGTCAGACGCTGGCCTCGGCGGCGGACCTTGCCACGAGGTCAGCAGCGGTGATGGTGTTCTCCGCGGCGACGTCATCAGCTGACGAAATGAGGTCTGACAAGGCCAGACCGTGACCGGAGCAGTCTTGCGCCGCCCTCAGAAGGACGGCGCAGCGGGTGCTGCTCGAAATTGAGCTGTTGTTCCAGCCTGGGTTACGAATCAGATGGCGGCAGGGCCTCGTTCCCCGGTGCGGATCCGAATGACATCCTGGACGTCGCTGGACCACACCTTTCCGTCACCGATCTCCCCGGTACGAGCCGCGTCACAGATCGTCTCAACGACGTTCTCGAACTCCTCGGCGGTGCACAGCACCTCGACGCGGACCTTCTCAAGGAAGTCGATGGTGAACTCCGCGCCTCGGTAGACCTCGGTGTGACCCTTCTGGCGGGCGTACCCGGCGGCCTCGGAGATCGTCAGACCAGAGATTCCGGCCTTGGCGAGTTCGAGTCGGACGGTGTCGAGTGCCGATGGCTGGATGATGGCGGTGATGAGCTTCATGCCGAGATCTCTTCCTTGTCGGCGGTGGTGTCGACGGCGCGGGCGGGCTTGCCGTCAGGGCGAGGGGCGTCCTCGTGGTGGGCGTGGGCCTTGGGTAGCACCAGGGAGGAGTAGCGGACGCTGGAGAAGTCGTACCCGGACTCGGCGTGCTCGACCAGGTCGATGCCGCGCAGCTCCTCGGCGGTGGAAACACGGATGCCCATCGTCTTCTTGATGACCAGACCGATGAGGCCGCTGACGACGAAGGAGTAGGTCATCATCGCGAGGGCACAGATGATCTGGACCCCCAGCAGCTTGCCGTTGCCGCCGAGGAACAGGCCGGCTCCATTGGCCTCGAGGGAGGCGGGGGCGCCTTCAGCCATGGCATGCGGGTCCGCGAGGAATCCGACGAGGACGGTGCCCAGGAAGCCACCGACCATGTGGACGCCGACGACGTCGAGGGAGTCGTCGTAGCCGAAGCGGTACTTCAGGCTGACGGCCAGGGCACAGACGGCGCCGCAGACGATGCCGATGATGACGGCGCCCCACGGGGAGACCGACGCGCAGGCCGGGGTGATGCCGACCAGGCCGGCGACGATGCCCGAGGCGGCGCCAAGCGTGGTGGGCTGATCGTCGCGGATGCGCTCGACACAGATCCATGCGAGCATGGCGGCGGCAGCAGCGGCGAGGGTGTTGACCCAGGCCAGACCTGCGGTGTCATTGGCCCCCAGCGCAGATCCGGCGTTGAATCCGAACCAACCGAACCACAGGCCGCCGGCACCGAGCATGACGAGGGTGGTGTTGTGCGGACGCATCGGCCTGGAACCAAATCCGACGCGTGGGCCGAGGATGAGGGCCAGGGCAAGGGCGGCAGCGCCGGCGTTGATGTGGATCGCGGTGCCACCGGCAAAGTCGACGGCGTGCATGGTGTTGAGGATCCAGCCGGTGCCGAACACCCAGTTGGCGGCCGGGAAGTAGACCAGCAGGCCCCACAGGATGGTGAATACGACCCAGGCGGAGAACTTCATACGGTCAGCGACGGCGCCGCTGATGAGGGCAGTTGCGATGATGGCGAAGGCGGACTGGAAGGCGACGAAGACGAATCCGGGAATGGTTCCGACCTCGGTTCCCATGACCCCGTGGAGTCCGAAGTACTGGGCGGGGTTGCCGATGAGGCTTCCCCACGGCGGGTCACCGAAGGCCATCGAGTAACCGCAGACCACCCAGAGGACGCCGATGGTCCCCATCGCAACGACGTTCATCATGAGCATGTTGAGCACGCCCTTGGCTCGCACCATGCCGCCGTAGAAGAAGGCGAGCATCGGTGTCATGAACAGCACCAAGGACGCGCTGGCGAGCACCCAGGCGGTGTCGCCGGCATTGATCTCAAGCAGTGGTGTCATGGTGTCAATCGTCATCTGGCAGCGTTGCGGAACCGTTTGGTCGGCGTTACTGGCATGTGAAGAATCGCGCTCTTGTGTGACGACGGTGTTACGTCGGTGACAGGAACGTGACGCGGAGACCGTGAAAACATGCCATATCCTTGACGCGCCACTCATGGACGGAGATGAGACTATGTTTTGTGCGCGATGCGGCACCCAGGTGGGTGCGCACGATGCCGCCTGCAGACAGTGTGGGCTGGACCTGCACCTGCCCGGTGCCGTGCGCATGACAGACCCTGGCTCCTTCGACGAGACGGTCGTGCAGAGCCCCGTGGGCGTTGATGAAGCTCCGACGAGGGAGATTCCTCGGGTGCAGACCCCGCCGAAGCCGCGGGATCAGCAGGACGTGACACCAACCCAGCAGTGGCAGCGACAGGATTCCACGCCGACCCAACAGTGGAGCACCAACGCGCAGTGGCCCAACAGCCGCCAGCCCTGGTCGGGTCAGCAGCAGCCTCCGCAAGGTCAGGGTCAGGAGGCCGGGGATTCCCAGCTGCCCGACGACTGGTTCCGTGACCCCGAGGCAGAGCGGACTCGCGCGATGGCGACGGTCCCGGATAACCCTGTCTTCACCCCACCCCCGCCGCCGTCTGCCCCTGCCACGTCGCACCCGCAGCCTCCGGATGACTCGTCCCGCCACCGGAACGTGCTCATTGGCTTGGTGATCGGGCTACTCGTGCTCGTCATCCTGGGTGCGATCCTGCTCTTCGCCGGTGGTCGGAAGGGGCGCTCAAGCGGGGAACCCGTTCCGGCGGCGACGCCATCGGCCAGCACTCATGCCGAGCAATCCACCTCGCAGGAGCCCCACGCCTCAGAGGAGCCCCACGAGGGCGCGACATCCATTGGCGCCACCCCAAGCTTCCTCGAGTCCTCGCCTGCGCCCGCGGCAAGTTCGGCTCCTTCCACCCCGAAATCCCCGACGTCGAGTGCTCGCCGGGTTGCCGACAATCTTCCCGACGGCGACACTGTCTGCTCCTCGACGGTCGGCGCCGTGGGCACGACGTCCTGCCCGTTCGCGCTGGAAGTGGCCAATGCCATCCCTGCCGGTGCCCAGGGCAGCTACGAGGTGAACGCCCACAGTCCGGTGACGGACAAGGACTACACCATGAAGTGCGAGACGGAGACGGCCTACACCACCTGCACCGGTGGCGTCGCCGCCGAGGTTCACATCCTGCGTTGAGCGAGGACCAAGGCAGCTCGTCACATCGGCCGCTGGACTCCGACGAGGCGCACCTTGTCGAAGTAGTCATCGGTCAGATCGGCCCAGGTGCCGTCGATTTCGACCTCGGTGAGGGTTGCTGGCGGATACCAGCAGCCGACCTCCTCCTCGGCCCCGCTCATCGCGGCCAGCTGCGCCGCCAGACCGGGGACCGTGGGGGCATGGGCGATGACGAGCAGATTGTCGACGTCGTCGTCGATCTCTCCAATGCGCTGACGCATGGTGTCTGTGCCGCAGTAGTACAGGGCGCGCATGAATTCCACGGGGCAATCCAGCTGAAGGCAGTCCCACGTCTGTCGGGTGCGCAAGGCGTCGGAGACCAGCGCATGGCCGACATTACGCAGTCCAAGACGCATTCCGACCTCGCGTGCCTGACGGCGTCCCACGTCGGTGAGCGGACGCTCTCGGTCGCCACCAGCGGCATGGGAAACGGGCTGTGCATGTCTCATGAGGAACAGGGTGTGCATGATTCCATGGTTGCACCCCGTGGGCGAGGTGGTCCTACGATGTTGGCATGCCGCTCACGGATATGGGCACTGACGAGGCGCGCAACTACCGCCCGGTTGTCCCTGAACCCGAGGGTTTCGACTCCTTCTGGGCCGAAACCCTCGACGAGCACGCCAGCATCCCGCTCGATCTGACGGCAACCCCGTTCGACAATCGTCAGGTCCTCATCGACACCTGGGATCTGTCATGGGCGGGATATCACGGCTCTCGGGTGAGCGGTTGGTTGCATGCCCCAGCCGGGGCGAATGGGCCGTTGCCCCTTGTCATCGAGTATCTCGGCTACTCGGGTTCGCGCGGGGTCCCGATCGGGTCGGCCTTCGCGGCAGCCGGGTACGCGCACATCGTCGTCGACCCGCGCGGTCAGGGATGGGGCCACCCCGCTCTGACCGAGAACTCCCCGGATGTCCACGAGGGCTCCGGTGCTCCCGGATTCATGACTCAATCCCTGTCGGACCCGCATGGCCACTACTACCGCCGGTTGTTCACCGACGCCTTCCGGTGCCTGCAGACCGCCCGGGAGATGGAGATCGTCGATCCCACCAGAATTGTCGTCCACGGTCACTCCCAGGGAGCTGGTCAGACGATCGCGGTGTGCGGGTTGGCAGCCATGCGTGGCATCAAGCTGGCTGGTGCTTTCGTCGATGCCCCCTTCCTGTGTCACATGAGGCGCAGCTGTGACATCGCCACGGCTGGTCCGTATCTCGAGGTCGTCAAGTACCTGGCGGCTCATCCGTCCCTGTGTGGCAAGGCTTTCCAGACGCTGGGTTACTTCGACGGTCTGCACTTCGCTCGTCGCGCCCGTACTGCCACCTGGTTCTCCGTGGCGATGATGGACCAGTTGGTGCCGCCATCATCGGTGTGGGCGGCTTACAACGCCTGGGGCGACGGGATGGTTGCGGACAAGCAGATTGCCGTTTATCCCTTCGCAGGGCATTCGGCCGGGGAGGACGTGCAGCGCTGGAACCAGCTCGGTGTGCTGGCTCAGCTCTTCTCCTGAACCTTTGCTCAGCTCTTGACAGCGACGACGAGGTCGCGGTGGATCGACGAGTCGACGCGGTGGCTGAATTGACGCCAAGGGTTGTCATCGAGGGCAGTCAGACCAGCGCCGGACAGGATCGCCACAAGATCCTCACGGGACAGACCAAGGGTGTTCCACGACATTCCCAGCGCACCGCCGTGGCGCAACTGGCCAGCCCACACCGGAACGGCTTCACGCAGCAGATCAGCGGGGGAGCGACGTCGCGACGACCCGCTGTGGGATCCGTGCACGACTCCATAGGGGGCGTCGGTGACGACGGCGTCGAAGGTCTTGCGTCCCCATAGGTTCGCCGAGTTGACGGCGTCCCCCGTGAACACCCCCATCGTCAGGGGCTCGGCTCCTGGGAGCCGCACCTCGGCGTCAAACCGCTTGCCGATGGAGTGGCCGTCGCGGCGCACCGGATGGGTGCCGCAGCTGTGCTTGAGACGCTTGCGACGCAGCCAGGTGGTGACGTGGGCGGCCATCGCCTCGACGGCCTTGGCGTCCTGTTCCACCCCGAATCCGTCATGACCAGCCATCCATGCGCACTCCAGGGTGGTACCACGCCCGGCCAACGGGTCGAGAATGGCCAGTCTCTGGCCCTCGTCGCGACGAGTCGCGCAGCGGTCGTCGAGGCTTGCGACCGTGAGGTTGAGCAGCAGCCGGGTGAATTGCTCATTGGTCTTGCCCCGGTACTTGGGGATGGTGACAAGATCCTCATCGACGACGTCGACTCGCGGCAGTTCCAGGGGAGCCAACAGGTTGCCATGACGTTCGAAGCAGGCGAGAGCTGCCGAGGACCGCGCCAACGCAGCCAAGTCCGCAGGTCCGAGGGGCCCGTCGCCACTGACGGTGAGGTACTCGACCCCAGCCACCGTCACCGGTGAAACCGTTGTGGCATTCGGACAGGTGAGGGCCAACTCCGCAGCGCACAGACGCCCTGCCTGCCCGGCATAGACGTGGTTGGCGGCAGGGGCGAGCAGGACGAGGGTCTCGGACATGGCTGACATTGTGTCATGACCCGTCCGACATGCCGAGGAAACAGCAATCGGCGGCCGCTGCGTCGCGACCGCCGATTGCGGTGTGCTGGTGAGCCTCGCCTCCCGGTATCGGGGCGGTGCCGTGAGACGAGGTCGAGCTGTCAGGCCAGGTTGACCTGCAGGTGCTCGTAGGAGGTGCCCTTGGCGCGCTCGATCGAGGCCTTGATCTCGGCCTCGGCCTCTTCGCGGCCGGTCCAGGTGGCGCCCTCGACCGACTTCCCGGGCTCGAGGTCCTTGTAGACGGTGAAGAAGTGCTCGATCTCCATGAGGGTCATGCTGCCGACATCGTCAAGGTCGAGGAGGTTGGCACGACGGGGGTCGTCAGCGGGGACGCACAGCACCTTGTCGTCGCCACCCATCTCGTCCTGCATCTGGAACATGGCCAGTGCGCGGCACTCGATGAGGCAGCCGGGGAAGGTGGGCTCAGGGAGGAGGACCAGGGCGTCCAGCGGATCGCCGTCCTCGCCGAGGGTTCCCTCGATGTACCCGTAGTCGTACGGGTACTGGGTAGAGGTGAACAGCGTACGGTCAAGACGGATACGACCGGTCTCGTGGTCCATCTCGTACTTGTTTTTGGTGCCGCGCGGAATCTCGATGGTCACATCAAAGTGCAAGCTATCGGGCTGTTCTCCCTGGAATGGGTTGGTGAAATCGTCAGTCACGAGGGGCCCCTCTTCTTGTATTGGACACGGTGATGGTCGACACTGTATCCGTTTGCAGGAGGGATTTTTCGTGCCACACCCAGATCAACCTAAGCCGAAACGTGCTGTGCCCGAGCCGCGACGCCGTATGCCGGCATGGGTTCCAGTAGCTGTCGGTGTCGCCGTGACCGGCATTGTCGTGCTCGTGGTGATCGTCAGTTCTCTGCGGACCGGTACGTCGACGAACGAGGCCGAGCGTGGACTGCTCCCCCGTCGTCACGAGAACACCGCACCTGCGGTGCAGCCGGGACGGGGGGTCGTCGCTGCGGTGGCCCCGAATACTCCGTCAGCCAAGCCACTGGCAGCAAGCGTGGCCAATCGTGTGAAAGCTGCCGGTGCGGCCCCAGGCGTGCTTGGTGCCGACATCATGGATGCTGTGACTGGTGAAACCCTCTATCAATCCGGGCAGAGCACTCTCTTGACTCCTGCTTCGAACCTCAAGGTGATGACCGCGGTTGCGCTGCTGGATTGCACGGATGCCGGGCACCGCTACACGACGAAGGTCGTCGCTGACGGGTCGGCGTTGACCCTGGTCGGCGGCGGCGATCCCTACCTGCGTTCCTCGGTCTCCGACAAGCGTCCTGAGTACCCGTCGACGGAGCAGCTTGCCAAGCGCACCGCGGCGGCCCTCAAGAAGGCTGGCACGAAGTCGGTCACCGTCAGATTTGACGACACCTTGTTCTCCGGTCCCACGTGGAACAGTGCATGGCCGATCGACAACTATTCCGATGAGGTCACCCCGATCACCTCGCTGTGGGTTGACGAAGGAATGATCAACAACAACCCGTGGGATCGAAGCAAGACTCCTGCGGTCTTGGCGACGAATACCTTCGTCGGACAGCTCCGCAGCGCCGGTATCACGGTCACGGGATCGGTGGTTCGACACAAGGCGGGCGAGTCCGACAAACAGATTGCTGCCGTGCAGTCGATTCCGGTGGAGGACCTCGTCACCCGCACCTTGGAGGAGTCCGACAACTCTGCAGCCGAGGTGCTGAGCCGTCAGATGGCCCTTGCGAGCGGCAAGCCGGGATCCTTCGCCGGCGCCTCCCAGGCCCTCGAGGAGCACCTCAAGAACATGGGCGCCTGGCAGGACGGCGCTGTCGTTCAGGATGGGTCGGGCCTGTCTCGAGGCAACCGGATCACGGCGGCGATGCTTTCCCACGCCTGGCGGAAGGTTCTGACGACGCCGAAGCTGCAGCCGGTGGCCAATGCGGTTCCCGTCAGTCGGGTCTCGGGAACCTTGCACAAGCGCTTCTCCGAGCCGAGCACGGCAGCGGCGCGTGGTGTGGTCCACGCCAAGACCGGCAGCCTCCAAGGGGTTATCTCGATGTCGGGATGGCTGCGTGACGCCGACGGGCGCATCCTCGTGACCTCCTTCATCGTCAACCAGACCGACGGCTCCGCTCGATCCTGGCTTGACGTCGTCTACGGCAACCTGGCCGGGTGCGGCTGCACCCGCTGATGGCACGACGTGAGCTGGGTCCGGCAGCCCTGACGGTTGCCCAGGCCGTCGAGCGCGAGGTCCGCGGAATCGACCGGTTCGTCGTCGGGTGTTCTGGCGGGCCAGACTCCCTCGCCCTGGCATTGGGGTCGGAGTGGGCATCTCGACGCCGTGGAGCCGAGGTGATGGTCGTCATCGTCGACCATCAGCTGCAGGATGGGTCGGACGAGGTGGCAGCGCGCACTCGAGACCTGCTGGCCGACCGTGGGATGGACGCCTGTGTGCGCCGCGTCGAGATCGATCCGAATGACCCTGACGGCCCGGAGGCAGCGGCTCGAACCGCTCGTCGAGCAGCGCTGGTTGACGTCGCCGGGAAGGCGCCGATCCTGCTCGGCCACACCCTCGACGACCAGGCCGAACAGGTCTTGTTGTCCTTGGCCCGTGGCTCCGGGGCGACGTCGCTCGCCGGTATTCGGCCGCGGGCAGGCCAGTTCTGGCACCCGCTATTGGGGGTGCGTCGGGCTCAGACCCTGCAGGCATGCCAGGAATGGGATGTCGAGCCATGGCATGATCCCCACAACAGTGATTCGCGATTCCTGCGCTCCAGGGTGCGCACCGAGCTCATGCCGGTTCTCGAGGACGTCCTCGGATCGGGGGTGGCGGAATCTCTGGCCCGCAGCGCGTCCCTGTTGGCCGGAGAAGACGTCGTCGTCACGGCTGTGGCTGACCAGTGGGCACGAGACCACGAGGTGACGGACGACGTTCTGCCCGGGCTGCGAGGTGTGGAATCCGGGGTGGCCCGACGGGTCGTCAAGAATTGGCTGCCCGAGGCGGCAATGGTTCACGTCGACGCCGTCCTGGGTCTTCTGGACGGTCCCGGAGGCGCGGGGATTGACGTTCCTGGCGGCCGCGTCGAGATGAGGCGCGGGACTCTGTACCTCACTCGGCGCCTGCGGCAGATCCGGGATCGGTAAGCTGGATCCGTGCGAGCTTCTGACATTCCCGAAGATTTCGACCGCGTTCTGTACACCGATGAGCAGGTGGCCTCTCGTGTCCGCGAGGTTGCTGCCCAGATCGACGCCGACTATGCGGGGCGGGAGATCCTCATGGTCGGTGTGCTCAACGGTGCTGTCATGACCATGGCGGACCTGTGCCGCGCGATGAAGTCCCACATGTCCATGGACTGGATGGCCGTGTCGTCCTACGGTGCCGGTACGAAGTCCAGCGGCGTGGTGCGCATCCTCAAGGACCTCACCAAGGACATCGAGGGCCGCGACATCCTCATCGTCGAGGACATCATCGACACCGGCCTGACACTGAGCTACCTGGTGCAGAACCTGCGCAGCCGCAACCCCAACTCCATCGAGATCATGGCGATGTTCCGCAAGCCGGAGGCCGTGACCTGCCCGTTGGACGTCAAGTACGTCGGTTTTGACATCCCCAACGAGTTCGTCGTGGGATACGGCCTGGATTACGCCGACAAGTACCGCAACCTCACGGATGTGGCGACGCTGGCGCCGCACGTCTACAACTCCTGAGGGATCGACGTCGAAGGGCGGACCGCCATCGGGTTGGAATGATCGCGATGCGGTACAGCGTTCGTCAACACTGCGATGTTGTCATGCGCTGGTATCGTGACGCTTTGAGTCCCACCCACCCATGCCCCTAGGTAGTACATGAAAAACGTGTCCCGCATCTTCAAAGGTCCTCTGATCTGGATCCTGTTGTGCATCGGCTTGATCATTGTGTTCCTGCAGTTCACCGGGTCGGGGAACGGGTACAAGGACATTCCGACTTCTGAGGCCGTCAGCATCATCAACAGTGACAAGAAGTTGGATAGCGTCACGCTGACTGACGGCGATCAGGTCATCAAGATCACTGAGAACGACGACAAGAAGTATCGCTCATACTGGGTTGGTAACCAGTCCGACCAACTCGTTGACAAGCTCAACGCCCGGGTCCAGGACAAGACGCTGAAGTCGTGGCAGGGGGAGAACCCTGGGCAGAGCATCTGGAAGGCTCTGCTCATCAACTTCCTGCCTTTCGTCATCATCCTGCTGCTCTTCTTGTGGGCTATGAACGCAGCACAGGGCATGGGCGGCCGTGGCGGCGTCATGGGGTTCGGCAAGTCCAAGGCCAAGGTCGGCAGTAAGGACACCCCCAAGTCGACTTTCGCTGATGTCGCGGGCTGCCAGGAGGCGATCGACGAGCTGCAGGAGATCCGTGAGTTCCTCGCTGAGCCGGCGAAGTTCCAGCGGGTCGGCGCCAAGATTCCCAAGGGCGTCCTGCTGTATGGCCCTCCTGGTACCGGTAAGACGTTGCTGGCTCGTGCCGTGGCCGGTGAGGCTGGAGTGCCCTTCTTCTCGATCTCGGGTTCGGACTTCGTCGAGATGTTCGTCGGCGTCGGCGCCTCCCGGGTCCGCGACCTCTTCGAGCAGGCCAAGGAGGCCGCTCCGGCGATCATCTTCATCGATGAGATTGACGCTGTCGGCCGGCACCGTGGTGCTGGTATGGGCGGCGGCCACGACGAACGTGAGCAGACGTTGAACCAGTTGCTCGTCGAGATGGACGGCTTCGACGTCCACGGTGGCGTCATCCTCATCGCCGCAACGAACCGTCCCGACGTCCTTGACCCGGCCTTGCTGCGTCCCGGTCGTTTCGACCGTCAGATCGCGGTGGAGGCCCCGGACCTCGACGGCCGCCTCAAGATCCTCCAGGTCCATGCCCACGGCAAGCCGATGGCTGACAATGTCGACCTGGCGTCGATTGCTCGTCGCACTCCCGGTATGACGGGCGCTGACCTCGCCAACGTCCTCAACGAAGCTGCATTGCTGACGGCGCGAGCCAATCTGCCGGTGATCGGTGACGCGGAGCTGGACGAGGCGATCGATCGTGTGATTGCGGGGCCGCAGAAGAAGACTCGACTCATGAACGAGCACGAGCGCTTGGTAACTGCGTACCACGAAGGTGGTCACGCCCTGGTGGCAGCGGCCATGCCGGGTACCGACCCGGTACAGAAGATTACGATTCTGCCGCGTGGTAGGGCGCTGGGCTACACGATGGTCATGCCAGACTCTGACAAGTACTCCCAGACGCGCGGCGAATTGCTGGATTCGATGGCGTACATGATGGGTGGTCGTGCGGCCGAGGAGCTCATCTTCCACGACCCGTCGACGGGTGCTTCCAACGACATCGAGAAGGCCACCAAGGTGGCCCGCGCTCTCGTTACTCAGTACGGTTTGTCGGCTCGCGTCGGCACGGTGCAACTGGGGTCAGGGGACAGCGAGCCATTCCTCGGCATGACGACTGGGCAACAGCGCGACTACTCCGACGAGACCGCCAAGATCATTGACGACGAGGTGCGTGAACTTCTCGAAAATGCGCACCAGGAAGCATTTGACTGCTTGGACGCCAACCGTGAGGTGCTTGACGAGTTGGTGTGCCAGCTTTTCGCCAAGGAGACATTGAGCAAGGCTGAGGTCGCCGAGATCTTCAAGCCGCTCAAGCGGTGGCCCGAGCGCGGTGCCTTCACCGGTTCTGACAAGCGTGTGCCGTCGTCCATCCCGCCGGTCAAGCCCCCACAGGTTGTCGGTGTGGACGAGGATGCTCCCGAGGTTGGTGCTCCGCGTCGTGGCGTCATAGCTCCTCCGGCTCCTGAGCCTGGTGGGGATCTTCCGGGGGACAACCCCGGTGAGTGGCAGCCGCCGTCCGACTGGCAGCCACCGAGCGTCGGGGGAGGAAAGTCGCCTCAGCCCCCGAGCCCCGGGCCAGCCCAGCCGGGTGAGGGCCCCCAGCCGCCGTCGGGCGGTAACCCCTGGGGTCCGCGTAGGTCCTGACGATCGCTACGGCCTGCTGCGTGTGACGCGGTGGGCCGTCGTCCCAGGCTGGCCGGTGGCAACATTCTTTTGCTCGGCTGGTGCGAGAACGTCATGTTTGTCATTGCCGCGGCGTTGGCCAATGGACGTTTGCGGCGGGAGTCGAGGCGCACCGGCGAGCCAATTCCGGTCGATCCGTCAGCTTTGCCGGTGCGTTGGCCTTATTCCTCGGGGGCGCTGGTGCTCTACGCCGCTGCCAAGATCATCGTCGAGGTGTTGATTGCCTGGGCGCGGGACCACGTGACGCCGACGTCGAGCCTGTCGGCTGCGGCCTGAGGCGGCCCTCGGCGCTGCCCTAGAATCGTTCGGGTGAGTGAGTCCATGCCAGAGCTACCAGTCGACCTGCGTCGGGCCCGGGCCGCGGTGCGCGAGTTCCTTCTGGCGATCGGAGAGGACCCCGATCGGGAGGGCTTGCGCGAGACTCCCGAGCGGGTCGCTCGGGCCGCCGCCGAGATCTTCCGGGGCCTGGCCCAGGATCCCGCCGAGATCCTCTCCAAGACCTTCGACATCTCCCATGACGAGCTGGTCCTCGTGCGCGACATCGAGGTGCAGTCGTGCTGCGAGCACCACCTGCTGCCGTTCACCGGCGTCGCCCATGTTGGCTACATCCCGGCCAAGGACGGCCGCGTCACGGGCCTGAGCAAGATCGCCCGACTCGTCGACGTCTACTCCCGACGCCCCCAGGTCCAAGAGCGGCTCACGACCCAGGTCGCTGACGCCATGGTCGAGTACCTGCATGCCCGCGGGGTGATCGTCGTCATCGAGTGCGAGCACATGTGCATGACAATGCGCGGCGTGCGCAAGCCGGGGTCGCGGACGGTGACCTCGGCTGTGCGAGGCATCCTTCGTGACTCCGCCACCCGTGCCGAGGCGATGGGGTTGATCACCGGGAGGTGAGGTGTGGCGGGGGATGCTAGCTCGCTTTGGCAATTCCGAAGCGCTATCGGCGACCCGAGATATTTCCTGAGCAGATCAGGGACCTTCTTGTTGGCGATCACAGGGCGTCTTTGGCCAAGTGAGTCGACATGCATATCGGATTCGATTCGCGTCGTAGTGCGGACATTTGATGGAAGTTGGCCGGGTATCACCGCAACGGTTGTTCCCGCGAGGGCTTTTCGTTCTGGTGCGGTATGGACGTGACCTGGCCTCTACCGTAGCGTCATAATCGTGCGTAACTTGAAGGCCCGGGCAACTGGGCTCCTCTGCGGACTCACCATGGCGGTGGTGTCGGCGACAGCGCCGGCACACGCCGACAACAATTCGCCGGCGCCAGGGCAAACGGCGGTACCGGTGCCGATCGTTGATGCGGTGGCCGTGAGCCTCAATGACCGGGCCAAGAGGCAGAAGGCGAAGCCGGGCTCGGTCATCCAGGCGCTGCACGCCGTACGACGTCTGGAACAGACTACCGTCGTGTACTACTCGGTGACGATCGACGCGTCGGCGTCGGGGCCCGCCGACCCGGGGTACTTCGTCGGTTCCGAGGGCGCCCAGGCGCACTACAGCAAGACCCTCAGCGCCGATGGCGGCATCATTGACGTCCGCAATCGGAAGCTCTACCGGACGATCGGCGACTTCCAGGGTTGCAAGATGTGCGGGAACGCGTGATGGAACGGATCGCCGGCCCTGACTCAGCCCGGGCATTCCGTGGTCGGTTGGTTCAGCACCCCTCCGGTGCCGTCCGACGTCCAGCGAGCCGACGTCGCGGTCGGCAACCGCATCTTCCATGACGTGCCGGTGGACGATGGTGCACTCACCCCCACTATCGACAAGGACACGGCGACCCGGCAGTGGAACGACGGCCTGCCGCTGGGGGCAGCCTGGCCTGCCTTGGACCCGAACGATCTTTCGGGTGTCGATGTGGCCTCGTACGTCAGCCCACTCATCCTCACGACGGGCGAGGTCTCCGATGCCCGGCGGGAGCGGGTGACCAAGGAGGCCACGAACATCGATCTGGACTCCTCAGTCCTCTTCGGCAAGGACTCTGACGTCATCAAGCCCGCCAGACGCGCCGTCATAGATCGGGCGGCCAAGGAACTCGTGGCGCGCAAGGCGGCGGGCAGGGTCGAGGTCACCGGGTACACCGACAACCTCGGTACCGCCGAGCACGGCCTCGATCCCTCGCGGCGTCGCGCGGCGGCGGTGGCCAAGGTCCTGGGGCCGCAGCTGCCCAAGGGGGTCACCCTGGTGACCGCCGGCAAGGCGAGGCCGACCCGGTGGCCAGCAATGACACGGAGGCGGGACGACGCCTCAACCGTCGCGTGACGATCACGGTCAAGGAGGGATGATGAAAGCTCATGCTGTCGCCGTCGGCCTCGCCGCGGCCCTGCTCCTGACCGCCTGCGGGGGCTCCGACAAGTCCGACGGGACGCACACCCCGACGCCGACCGTGGCTGCCACGACGACATCCGGGACGAGCACCACCGCCCCGCCGAGCCCCATGAGCTCGGCCGAGGTGGCCTTCCATGAGTCGGTGGCGGCCCAGCAGGTGATGGGCAAGCTCAAGGATGCGGGCGGGCCCGTCCCCAAGGAAGTGGTCAAGGTCTCGTTCCAACCCCCTCGCTACAAAGTCGCCGTGACACTGCACGTCGCCTCGGTCAAGACGGGCGTCACGGGCACCGTCCTCACCTTCTGGCTCACCTCGAGCGGAATCGACCATGCGATGGCTGTCGCCAATCCGGAGGACTTCCCGTCCCTCGTCGACACCGCTGGGGGAGTGAAGTACTCGGTAGACTCCTTGAGCACGGGAAAGGACACGCCCCTCGTTGTCGGCAGCGAGGACCCCGAGATCGGTCCCGATGGCGTGTACCTCATGCAGGCGGCGTACCCGCCGCTGCCCGACTCGGTGAAGAAGGTCAAGATATCGGTCGGGTCGGCGAAGACCTCCCCCGATGTGCCCGTGACTCGCTGATCACTGCCAGCTGTGAGTTCGCCCTAGACTTCACCCCATGATCTCCGTGGACCCTGTGAACACCAATCCGCATCCTGCCCGCACCCTCGTTATGGGAGTCGTCAACGTCACCCCCAACTCCTTCTCCGATGGAGGCATGTGGGCCGATCCCGAGGTGGCCATCCGGCACGCCCGCGACCTCGTCGCCCACGGGGCTGACATCATTGATGTCGGCGGCGAGTCCACTCGCCCTGGCACCGAGCGCACCCCCGAGGACGAGGAACTGCGTCGCGTTCTCCCGGTCGTCAAGGCCTTGGTCGCCGACGGGGTCACCGTCTCCGTCGACACCATGCGTGCCTGTGTCGCCAAGGCCGTCGTTGAGGCCGGAGCCACGATCGTCAACGACGTCTCCGGGGGCAAGGCCGATCCGGCCATCCTCGACGTCGTCGCCGACGCCGGAGTCGACTACGTGCTCATGCACTGGCGTGGTCAGTCGGCTACCATGCAGGATCTCATCCACTACGATGACGTCGTCGCCGACGTCATCAGCGAAACCTCCCAGCAGGTTGACGCCGCCATCGCCGCCGGTATCGACCGTGAGCGCATCATCGTCGACCCGGGTATCGGTTTCTCCAAGACCACTGAGCACAATTGGCAGCTCATCGACGCCGTCGACGCCTTCCAGGACGGCTTCAAGGATCTGCGCGTGCTGTGGGGAGTCAGCCGCAAGCGCTTCCTCGGCGAACTACTTGCTGACAACGGCCAGGACCGCCCTGCCCTGGAACGCGATGCCAGCACGATGGCCCTGTCGACCTACCTCGCCCTCCATCGTGCCTGGTGTGTGCGCACCCACGAGGTCCGTGCCAACCGCGACGCCATGGAGACCGTCGCCCGCCTCCTCGCCTGAGCCTGCGCTTCTTGCTGATTGACGCTGTGCCTCTCCTCGCAGACGTCGTCGACAAGCCCAATTGCGGTGTACAGGTAACCTTCCGACATGACCGATGGACAGATCACCCTGACGGGCATCCGCGCCCACGCGAACCACGGCGTCCTCGCCAGCGAGCGTGAGCTCGGCCAGCCCTTCAGCGCTGACGTCACCCTTGACGTCGACATGGACACCGACTCCGACGACATCACCAAAGCCGTCAATTATGCGACAGTCGCACAGCAGGTGCTCAACGTTCTCGCAGGGGAACCGGTGAATCTCATCGAAACCTTGGCTGACAGGATTGCCGACACCGTTCTCGCGATCAGTCCGCGAGTACGTCATGTCCAGGTGACCGTCCACAAGCCGCACGCCCCGGTAGGAGTAGCCCTCGACGACGTGGCCGTCACGTGCCGAAAGGATGCCGAGTGAAAACTGTATTCAGCCTGGGTTCCAACATGGGAAACCCCTTTGCTCATCTGCGAGACGCCGTCCGCCTCATCTCCGAAACCCCCGGCCTTCACGACGTCGTCGTCTCGCCCGTCTACGTCACTGCCCCTGTTGGGGGAGTGCAGCAGGACGACTTCCTCAATCTGGTCGTCGTCGCAACCAGTGACCTTCCACCATCAGTCTTGTTGGAGCGTGCTCACGTCATCGAAGACGCCCACGGGCGTGAGCGCACCACCCCAAATGGTCCTCGTACCCTCGACGTTGACCTCATTTGCGTCGGCGATGAAACCGTCACTACTGACGAATTGACGCTTCCGCACCCCCGAGCACATGAGCGCGCATTCGTCCTCGTGCCGTGGTCCGACGCCGACCCTGAGGCCGAATTGCCCGGGTACGGACGGGTTGTCGATCTGCTGGCCCGCTTCGACGCCGACGACGTAGCCAACGCCGTCAAGCCGTATTCACGCCAGATTGACGTGGCTGGTGTCACCGTTGCGAGAGGATGGGACGAGAGGCGCGAAGAGGAGGATCTATGACACGGAGCCTGCCACCGGACTGGGATGACGATCGACGCCCCGACGGCGGCGATGATCCCCACGGCAATCTCGCTCCGACCGACTGGAAGGTCGTCATCGTGGCAGCTCTGTGTGGAGCTGCCCTGGGATGGTTCACGCTGAGCATCTACAAGGTCAGTGACAACACCGTTCCGATCCTGCCCTGGTCGCTCCCGGTGGTCATCCTTGTCGTCGCTGTCGCGACATGGGGATATGCCAGGGCCTTTCGCGCCAAGGTCGTCGACCCCAAGCGAGAGGTCGAGGCGAACCAAGGCCTCGTGTCACTGGCACTGGGAAAGGCCATCACCTTGTCGGGTGCTGCTCTCGTCGGGGCGTGCATCGTGTACGTCCTCACCTACGTCTGGCACCTCAACATCCCCTACCCCCGGCAGCGGACCATCGTCGGGGCGGTGACAGCCATCACCTGCGCGGTCATGGCATGGGCCGGGTGGTTCCTCGAGAACGCCTGCAAGGTGCCGAAGGGCCCGGAGGATCCGGACGAGCGCTCCAAGAGGTGACAGCGACCACAAGATCGCGACTCGCCAGTGTTCAGTGCTTGACGCGAGGCCCAACGGACTGTACGTGAGGACGCCTCACGCGATATGATTGATTGCGTGAGCGGCGTGCATGATCTCAAACGGGTTGAAAAGGACACTGACGAGCGCAAGGGTGTGCTCGTCATTCTCATCGCGGCAACGGTTGTTGCCATTGCGTGTGGACTGATTCCCTCCATCTGGGCGGTCCGGGCTGGCGTGCTCGTAGCCCTCGTCGGAGCGTGGGTCTCGGTCTTCATGGCGTGGCGTCAGGTCGATGCCATTCGCCAGATGCATTACGACACCATCAAGGAACTTCGTCACGCTGCATCCGAGCAGGAGAAGCGTCACCATGCTGAGTCCATGGAGATGATCGACACCTTCTCGCGTCGTGTCGGCTCCATCTCGAAGACCCTCGCCGACACTCGCGCCAAGCTGGATCACGCCGAGAGCGAGTTGTCGACCCTCCGTGGCGACAAGGCTGCTTTGCAGTACAAGGTCACGGTCGGTAATAAGAAGGTCGCCTCCCTCGAGATGCGTATCACCGAGCTGGAGACTGAGCTTGACGCCCTGCTGGCTGACGGTCGTTCGGGACGCCTGGGAACCCTGCGCACCGTCACCGACGCGGGCGTCCCCACCGCTGACGAGATCTGGGAGCGCGGCAACGACGCGACCATCGCTGATCTCTCTCGCGTCGCCTTCCCCCGTCTGTCTGACGAGACTCGCGTGGCTCGCCGCCAGGCCTGACACTCAGCCGCCGAAGACCTCATGTGGGGCCCAGCCATGTGGCTGGGCCCCATGCTTGTTCGTCTGAGGGGGCTGTGGGCGGTGCCCCCGTCCTCACTTGTCCAGATCTCCCAAGGTCCATCCCAGGGATGCTATGGCGGCCTCGACATCGTCCGTCCGAGTACCGGGCAGAATGGCTTCCAGGGCCTGGACGTTGGCAAAGGTGGGAGTGCGCAGCGCCATTCTCCACGGCGTCGTGCCGCCGCGAGATTCCAGCAGGTACCCGGCTCGTCCCCAAGGGGCCTCCATGGCCGTCCAGGTGCGTCCACGGGGAACCTTGATGGCCGTCGGCAGGCGCGTCGCCAGCGGCCCGTCGAGAGTCGGCAGCCGATCCAGGACCTGACGGCACAGGCTTGACGACACCGTCACGTCGTCGCACAGGGCTGTCAGCCGGGAGTAGGCGTCTCCCAGGGGCCCTGCAGCCGTCTCAGGCCAGCTCAGCTCGTCGTAAACCGGCAAACCCTTGCGAATGTCCATGTCGACGCCGCTCGTCCGTGAGACGGGCCCGGAGAGGCCGTAGGCGTCGACCATCTCTGTGGGAATGACGGCGACCTCGCGAATCCCCTCGGCGGCCTCGAGATCGGCGCGCAGCCGGGGGAGGAGGGCGTCTGCCTCGTCGAGCCATTCCCGTAATCCGGGGCACCACTCCTGCCCCGGATGGATCTCGAGCCCTCCGATCCGCGTGATCATGGGATGAATGCGATTTCCTGAACACGACTGCCAGATCGTTCGTGATTTTTCAATCGTGGAAGCAATCTCATTCTCGAGGTCTGGGTCATCACAGTGATGACCCACCCATGACAAAAATGTGAGGTGTGAGGTGATTCTGCTGAACTCTGCGAGCAACGTTCGTATCCATGTCACCCGAATCGGCACAGTAATACCCATCGCCTCTTCGACGACATGTGCTGCACCAGTCTCACCGATGAAAGGTGACGTCCAGTCATGACGTGATGCAAGCATGGGAATCTGTCGGTAATCACGAACCTCGAAGAGTTTTTCATCCCCGCGATGAAGGTTGCCGGCATTTACCTGTGCCGAGGTGATGAGACCATCCTCGACAGTTGTGGCAATACGGACCAGACCTGGCCTCGTCGGGTGCAGCCGCCCGAGATCAAGCCGGATCACCTCATATTCGCCATCTGGAGTTTCTGCAGGGGTTGCCAACATCATCGCTCCGACGACGAACAAGATCTTTCGCGTGGAACTGAACACACTTCAAGGATGCCTCATTACGCGCCCAGATGCACCTTCAGGACACCCTTTCGATGAAAGAGGAACAGAAGTTGCCTTGTGTTTTTCTGTGTCATCAACATAAACTGTCAGTCAAAAAGCCGAAGTTGTATCTACGGCGCAAGTCTGAAAGGAATACCATGGCACAGCGTGTGCGTGTTGATCTTGTCGACGATGTGGACGGAAGCCCTGCCGAGGAATCCGTCAATTTCGCCCTTGATGGTGTCAGCTATGTGATTGACCTGTCCGCGGAGAACGCCTCCAAGCTGCGCGATGATCTGTCCAGGTGGACCGCCAATGCTCGTCGCACCGGTGGTCGCCGTACCCGTGGTCGTCGGCCCACCGGAGGCCCGACCGCAAACGAGGTTCGTCAGTGGGCCAAGGAGCAGGGTTACGAGGTCTCGGAGCGCGGACGCGTCGCCAACGAGATTCGTGAGGCCTATGATCGCGCTCACTGATCCCAGTCATGTGATCCTTGACAGGGCGTGTCGGTGGCGACGCCGGAGCAGGAAGGCTCCGGCGTCGCGCTGTTCCACCCGGGTTGTGCCAGCGGCGTAAGTGGGTGTCTCAGATCTGTCGTCAGCGGTTATTAGACTGACTGCACAGACCGGCGGTCCAGCGCTGTCGGTTGGTTGCATGAAAGTTTCACGCGACCGCGGGTGGATCTTTCTGCCGGTGTTTTCCGGTGGTTGGTCTGCTCCACATACAAGGAGAGTTCATGTTCGAACGGTTCACCGATCGGGCCCGCCGGGTCGTCGTCCTGGCCCAGGATGAGGCCAAGGCCCTGAACCACAATTACATTGGCACCGAGCACCTGCTGCTCGGGCTCATCAGCGAGGGCGAGGGCGTCGCAGCCAGAGCCCTTGAATCCCTTGACATTTCCCTGGAGGCAGTCCGCGCCCAGGTGGAGGAGATCATCGGCCACGGCACCTCGACGCCGACTGGCCACATTCCCTTCACCCCGCGCGCCAAGAAGGTCCTTGAGTTGAGCTTGCGCGAGGCCCTCCAGATGAATCACTCCTACATCGGTACCGAGCACATTCTGCTCGGTCTCATCCGTGAGGGAGAAGGCGTCGCCGCCCAGGTGCTGATCCGCCTCGGCGCTGACCTCAACACGGTGCGCAACAGCGTCCTGCAATTGCTGCAGGGCTACCAGGGTGACGAGCGTCAGGCTGCCACCTCGGGCGCGCCTGAGGCTGGCCCGCAGCAGTCCTCGGCGACGATCCTCGATCAGTTCGGTCGTAACCTCACCGACGCCGCCCGTGACGGCGAGCTTGACCCGGTCATCGGGCGTGAGAAGGAGATCGAGCGGGTCATGGTGGTATTGAGCCGCCGTACCAAGAACAACCCAGTTCTCATCGGTGAGCCTGGCGTCGGCAAGTCCGCCTGCGTGGAGGGTCTGGCCCAGGCTATTGTGCGTGGAGATGTCCCCGAGACCCTGCGCGACAAGAAGATCTACTCCCTGGACCTCGGCTCCATGGTCGCCGGATCGCGTTACCGCGGCGATTTCGAGGAGAGGATGAAGAAGGTCCTCAAGGAGATCAAGAACCGCGGCGACATCATCCTGTTCATCGACGAGATCCACACCCTCGTCGGTGCCGGCGCTGCCGAAGGCGCCATCGACGCCGCCAGCATGCTGAAGCCGATGCTGGCCCGCGGCGAGCTGCAGACCATCGGTGCGACGACCCTCGACGAGTACCGCAAGTACATCGAAAAGGATGCCGCCCTGGAGCGTCGTTTCCAGCCGATCCAAGTGGCTGAGCCGTCGATCCCGCTGGCCATCGAGATCCTCAAGGGCCTGCGCGACCGCTACGAGGCTCACCACAAGATCACCATCACGGACGAGGCCATCACCTCGGCGGCCAACCTTGCGGCCCGTTACATCCAGGACCGCTTCCTGCCTGATAAGGCCATTGATCTCATCGACGAGGCTGGCGCCCGGATGAACATCCGCCGTATGACGGCCCCGCCGGACCTGCGCGAGTTCGACGAGCGGATTGCCCACGTGCGCGTGGAGAAGGAAGCCGCCATCGACGCCCAGGACTTTGAACGTGCTGCCGGGCTGCGCGACGACGAGAAGAAGCTACTCGCCGAGCGTGAGGCCAAGGAGGAGGAGTGGAAGCAGGGAGACGAGTCGGTTCCGGCCGTCGTCGGTCCTGACGAGATCGCCGAGGTGCTCTCCGGAGCCACCGGCATCCCGGTCTTCAAGCTCACCGAGGAGGAGTCCCAGCGACTGCTTCACATGGAGGACGAGATCGGCAAGCGTTACGTCGGACAGGAGGACGCTGTCAAGGCGCTGTGCCGCTCCATCCGTCGTACCCGCGCCGGCCTCAAGGATCCGAAGCGTCCGGCTGGTTCGTTCATTTTCGCCGGCCCGTCCGGTGTCGGCAAGACCGAGCTCACCAAGGCGCTCACCGAGTTCCTCTTCGGTGACGAGGATGCCCTCATCACCCTGGACATGAGCGAGTACTCCGAGAAGCACACCGCATCCCGGATGTTCGGTTCCCCGCCGGGATTCGTCGGTTATGAGGAGGGCGGCCAGCTCACCGAGAAGGTGCGCCGCAAGCCATTCAGCGTCATCCTCTTCGACGAGATCGAAAAGGCCCACCCCGACATCTTCAACTCCCTGTTGCAGATCCTCGACGAGGGACGTCTCACCGACGCCCAGGGTCGTGTGGTGGACTTCAAGAACACCGTCATCGTGCTGACGACCAACCTCGGTACCCGTGACATCTCCAAGTCGGTCAACCTTGGCTTCTCCAAGGCCAACGACGCCGAATCCAGTTACGAGAAGATGAAGGCCAAGGTCACCGAGGAGCTCAAGGGACACTTCCGCCCCGAGTTCCTCAACCGTCTCGACGAGATCATCGTCTTCCACCAGCTCACCCAGTCTGACATCCTGCGGATCGTCGACCTCATGGTGGACCAGTTGGAGGAGCGTCTGGGCGACAAGGACATGGGCATCGAGGTCACCCCGGCCGCCAAGGAGCTGCTGTCCAAGCGTGGCTTCGACCCGCTGCTGGGTGCCCGTCCACTGCGTCGCACCATCCAGCGCGACATTGAGGACGTCCTGGCCGAGAAGATCCTCTTCGGCGAGGTCAAGGCCGGTCAGATCGTGGTTGTCGACGCCGCTCCGGAGGGTTCCGAGGAGCCGTTCGTGTTCAAGGGCACGGAGCGCTCCGAGCTTCCGGATGAGGTCCCTGAGGAGCTCACTTCGTCGGCAGGGGACAACAACGGTCAGCAGGACTGATCATTTGATCACAACACTGCGGCCCGGCGCTCGATGCGCCGGGCCGCAGTGTTGTGTGTGGGTCTCAGAGCTTGGCGAGTACCGCCTGGAGGGCGAAGGACACCAGCCAGTGGGTGGACATGAAGTCGCCGTCAGTGATTTGGGAGGCCACCTCGCTGATCTGACGATTAGTGGCCACCTCGATGCGGCGACGAGCGTCGTCGTCGAGCCATGGTGTCAGCACCCGCAGCTGCCAGGCCCGCGACAGGCTCAGCCCATACAGGTGGGCGAGCTTGCCGTCGGTGCCGTCGGTCACCTCGGCGACGTCCAACAGGTTGTCGTCAGCCTGTCCCAGATGCGGTAGGAAGGCATGCAGCCAGGTGCCAAACTCATCGGAGCGACCTTCGGCCCGGTAGACCCGCGCCATGAGGTGGGCTTCGCTCAACGCCGCCGACAAGAAGTCATTGCCGCTGGGCTCCCAGGACGACGGGTAGTCGGTGTCGGCGTCGAAGAAACGGTGGGAGTGCTTGACAATGGCATCGACGACGTCGCTACGTCCCAGGGCCTGGGCGGCATCGAGGCACAGGCCAATACCGAAAGCGGTGTTGTCGTGGGTTCCGGTGCGGACGGGGAAGGTCATCGTCGGCAGCCATGCCAGCAGGTTGTCGAAGATCTGGCGTCCGACGATCCGAGTCGCGGACGCCCACTCCGGCGAATTGCTCGTCATTGTGGCCAGCGCTGAACACTTGGCGGACAACAGTGCCGCCCATCCCCAGCCATAGGGACGCTCGTACCCGCGATGAACCCGCAGGTACTCCGCCTCCACCTGGGCATTCTCATTGGTCAGACGCGCATTGAGAAGGCCAACCAGCTCGTCAATGGTTGCGCAATCGATCGACTGGTTTGCGTGCTCGAGCAAGGTGAGGGCCGACCACTGCATGTGTGCCGAGGAATGCCAGTCCAGACACCCATGAAAACACGGATGGAGACGCCATGGCGTGACGTCGACGTCGTCCGGCCCTTGGGACTGGTGGGCTGAACCCCATGGGAAGGGCCGATTCAGCCCGTCAATGATCGTCGTGGCCCATCCTTGGGCGTAATCGTCAACGCTCACAGCAAACCTCCTGGGAAGCAGCACAGATACATGATGAGAATGTTGCAGAACAGCAGTGGAACAGCGGTGGGGATCTGCGCCTTGATAGGACCATAACTGTCATCAAGCTCAAGCAAAGCTGCCGGGACCAGATTGAAGTTCGCGGCCATCGGGGTGCACAAGGTGCCGCAGAATCCGGCCAACATACCCATCGCGAAGATGGCAGCCATATTGCCGTCGAAGTGCTGGATGAGTAGCGGCCACCCGACGGCAGCCGTCATCACCGGGAAGGCCGCGAAGGCGTTGCCCATGACGAGGGTGAACAAGGCCATGCCGATGCAGTAAACACAGACCGCTGCGAAGAGACTTCCGGACGGCAGGATCCACGACGTGATGCGTCCCACTGCGTCACCGACGCCGGCATTATTGAACAGGGTGCCCAGGGTCGCCAGGAACTGGGGCAGGATCGCCGCCCAACCGATGTGGCCGAGCAGCCGGTCGCCTTCCTTGAAGGGCACCATGGGGGAGCGTACTTTGAACATGATCATGGCGACGACGAGGGAGATCAGCGAAGCAGCTCCTAGACCGATGATGGTCGCCATGCCGGTTTCCAACACCGGATTTCCGCCGAAGGACAGGTCACGCATGCCGGCCACCGCGAAGATCGCGGCGACGATCGGAATGATGAGGGCGGGCACGAACAGTTTGTTGCCGAACTTCTCGGAGAGCTCCTCCCGCTCGGCGTCAGTAGTGGTCTCGTTGGAGTCGCGGCCCGGGAAGCCGCATGTCGCCAGTACGACCAGGAGGAGGACAGCGACGCCCTCCACGAGTGCCGGTGCCGTCTTGTCGACGACGAAGGTGCCGTAGCCGAAGCAGAAGGCCAGGATCGCCCAGAAGGCTGCTGATCCGAACCGCTTCCTGTCATCGCGATCGCGCATCCGGACGACGGCGATGATGAGGAAGAGAATTCCGCACAGCCAGTAGAACCATTCCACCTTGATCATTAGCGGACCCCCTGCTCAGGATTGCCGCCCGAAGGCAGACTGACGGTGTGGCCAGGCTCAGGAGTGGTGTCGACGCCGACGTCATCCCCTCCCTCGGCGGCCATCTTGGCGAGCTTGCGATCCAGCAGCCACATCCGTGGGGCATGGATGAGGAAGGCGCAGATAGCCGTCGGGATGGCCCACAGGGCGATCTGGAGGGCTTCGAGCTTGAGGTTGTAGGTGGCATCGACGAAGCCGGTGATGAGCAGGATCGACCCGATGGCGATGAAGACATCCTCACCGAAGAACAGCCCGATGGTGTCCGCCGAGGAGGCGTAGGAGCGCAGCTTCTCACGCATCTTGCGGGTGTAACGAGGGTGGTTGCGTCGCGCGGCGGCCTCAGCCATCGGCACGACGAGCGGGCGCACCGCCTGGGCTGGTCCACCGATGGACGACAGCCCCACTGCAGCGGTGATCTGGCGAACGGCGAGGTAGACGGTGAGGAGCTTCCCGGCCGTCATGGACTTCATCTTCGACATCAGACGGCCGGCCTGCTGCATGAGGCCGTGGCGCTCGAGCAATCCGATGACGGGCAGGACGACGATGAAGACCGTCACGGATCGAGAACTGGCAAATCCGGTGCCGAAGGTCTCAATGATCTTGACCGGCGACATGCCGGCAATGAGGCCGGCAGCGACACCGGCGACTGCGACCACGAGCATGGCGTTGAGCCGCAGCGCGAAGCCGACGACGACGATCGCCACGGCAAGCAGAACCCACATGGTTCGCTCCTCTCCTGGGTGTTTCTGGGGATTTTGTCGCGTCACTCTAGAGAGCGTGTCGGGAGTATTTCACGTCTCCATTGCCAGATCTGTCACGACGGCCAGGCAGATTGCGGCAATCTTGGGTCATGACAACTGTTGATCTCAATGCAGACATGGGGGAGTCCTTCGGGTCGTGGAAGATGGGTGACGACGAGTCTCTGCTGGGAATCGTCACCTCGGCAAACGTGGCCTGCGGGTTCCATGCCGGCGACGCCGTCGTCATGGGGCGGACTTGTGAGGCCGCCGCAGAACACGGGGTGTGCGTGGGAGCCCATGTCGCCTACCGGGACCTCGCCGGGTTCGGTCGCAATTTCATCGACGTCGACCCCGGACGGTTGCGGGACGAGGTCATCTACCAGTTGTCGGCGCTGCGCGGGGTTGCCGCGGTTCACGGCGCGTCGGTGCGCTACGTCAAGCCTCATGGCGCCTTGTACAACACGATCGTCCACCACGAGGCGCAGGCCAGAGCTGTCGTCGAGGCGATCGTCGCCGTCAATTCCGCCACGGATTCTGACGTGGCCATCCTCGGTCTGCCCGGCGCCCTCGTCCTCGACCTTGCCGAGCAGCAGGGGGTGCGAACCCTGCGTGAGGCCTTTGCTGATCGCGCCTACAACCCGGACGGCACCCTGGTGTCGCGTAGCCAGGAGGGATCGGTGTTGCACGACCCCGACGAGGTCGCCGAGCGGGTCGTCAAGCTCGTGACCCAGGGAGCGGTGACCGCCATCGATGGCACCGAGGTGAGTATCCAGGCCGATTCGGTGTGCGTCCACGGTGACACCCCGGGGGCTGTCGCGATGGCCACGGCGGTGCGCGATTGTCTTGCTGCTGCCGGTGTCGAGCTGCGGGCTGTCGCATGAGACTGCTGCCGGCCGGGCGGACGGCGGTTCTCGTCGAACTGGACGACGCCGGTCAGCGGCGGCGTCTGCATCGCGCCCTGAGCGACCACCCGGCTGAAGGGACGGTGGATCTCGTACCGGCCCAGACGACGGTGCTCGTCCAGGTGGAGTCCGCTGACCTGTTGCCGGGAGCCGTCGCCCATGTCCAAGACCTGCTCGCCGGGGGATTGGACGCTGTCGAGGAGGGATCGCGGGAGCCCCTCCCAGTGCCCGTGCGTTACGACGGACTCGATATGTCGGACGTGGCAGATCTGCTCGACATGACGACCGACGAGCTGGTGAAGCACCACAGCGACCAGCTGTGGACGGTGGAGTTCGCGGGATTCATGCCTGGGTTCGGGTATATGTCCGGGGTGGACTGGCCCTACCGGATTCCACGTCGCTCCAGCCCCCGAACCCGGATCCCACCGGGCAGTATCGCCCTGGCCGACGGATTCACCGGGGCTTATCCGCAAGCGTCACCGGGCGGTTGGCAGATCATCGGGACGACGGAGATGACGCTGTGGGACGAGAACGCTGACCCGCCGGCCCTGCTGTTGCCGGGTGCCGTCATCAAGTTCGAGGCGGTGACCTCATGACTCACTTCGTCGTGGAGATGGCCGGGCCCAGAACCCTCGTCGAGGATGCTGGACGTCGAGGATGGGCCGATCTGGGGATCAGTGGCTGCGGGGCGTGGGATCGTCGCGCCTATCGGGAGGGAGCTCGTCTCGTCGGTAACGCAGCCGGTCTCGGGTGCCTGGAAGTTCTGCTCGGTCCAGTGCGTCTGACGTGCATCGGAGAGCCTGTTCTTGTTGCTGCGACAGGGGCAGACGTCGAGATTGATCTGGATGGATCACCACGTCCCAATGGCCGTGGATTCCTCGTCGCCGATGGTCAGACGCTGACGGTCGGTGCGCCGGAAACGGGATTACGGAGTTATCTGTCCGTCACCGGAGGCATCAGTGCGACGCCGACCTTCGCCAGCGTCTCGGCCGACCCGACCCGAGGGATGGGACCAGCCCCGCTCAAGCCGGGAGACGTCGTCACCGTTGGGGATGGGCCAGCCGGCGTCATCACTACGAAGCCTGTCAACGTCGGTCCCGCGCCACAAGAACTCATCCTCCACGGCGTATGGGGCCCGCGCGACGACTGGTTCACTGACGCTGGCCGACGCGCGCTCGAGGAGACGACATGGCGGGTCGGAGAGGCGAGCGACCGCGTCGGGACGCGGCTGGAAGGGCCGTCCCTGGAGCGAGCAGTGACGGGGGAGTTGACGAGTGAGCCGGTGGTGCGAGGAGCGATCCAGGTGCCCACCTCGGGTGTGCCCCTGGTCTTCGGCCCGGATCATCCGACGACCGGTGGGTACCCAGTCATCGGGGTTGTCGACCCCGACGACGCAGACCGTCTTGCCCAGGCTCGAGCCGGGGTCGTCGTGAGGTTTCGGATGTCATCGCAGCCGTGGCGATGACACGTTCCCGGGGTAATCCGCCGGGGTATCATCGGCCCTTGCCCTAACCTCTTCGCCCCCTAGGAGACCTCTTGTCGCCCGAGCAATCGCCAGTCGTGGACGTCGATCGCCTTGCCCGGGACCGGGATGGAAATGTCGTCACCGAGAAGCAGGCATGGAGCGCTCTGTGGGCCCTCCTCGTGGGCTTCTTCATGATCCTCGTTGACACGTCTATCGTCACGACCGCACTGCCAGCGACCATCCGCGCCCTCAACGCCAATCTCAACCACGGCGTGTGGATCACCAGTGTCTATCTGCTCACCTACGCCGTCCCGCTGCTGATCACCGGACGTATGGGCGACCGGTGGGGCCCGCGTCGCATGTACCTCATTGGCATGCTCGTCTTCGGAGTTTCCTCGCTGGCTTGTGGTCTCTCCCCGACGATCGAGGCTCTCATCGCCGCTCGTGCGGTTCAGGGAATCGGTGCTGCCCTCATGACCCCGCAGTCCCTGTCGATGATCACCCGACTCTTCCCACCGGAAAAGCGCGGCGCCGCCATGGGCCTGTGGGGAGCCACGGCAGGTGTGGCCAGCTTCGTCGGCCCGGTCCTCGGCGGCATTCTCGTCGACACCCTGGGATGGGAGTGGATCTTCTTCGTCAACGTCCCGGTCACCATCATCGGGCTGTGGCTGGCCATCCGGAACGTCCCCGCCCTGGAGACTCATGGTCACGCCTTCGACTGGTTGGGCGTCATCCTGTCGGGTATCGGCATGACCCTGCTCGTCTTCGGTATTCAGGAGGGTGAGCAGTACAACTGGGGGACGATTACCGGCATCATTTCCGTACCCTTGCTCGTCATCCTCGGCGTGGTTTTCATGGTGCTCTTCGTGGTCTCCCAGACCGAATGGGCGCAGGCCCATCTGCATGCTCACGCCAGCGACTTCGAACCACTGGTTCCGCTGCGTCTGTTCACCAAGCGCAACTTCACCCTCGCCAATATCGCGATCTTCCTGGTCGGCATGCTCGTGACTGCCTACTTCATGCCGACCACTGTGTACCTGCAGAACGTGCGTGGCAAGTCCCCGACGATCGCCGCCCTGCTGCTCATCCCCACCGCCGTCTTCTCCGGTGCGCTGTCTCCGGTGGTTGGACGGGTGCTCCAGCGCCGCTCGTCGGGGCGAATGGCCACCATCGGCGTGGCTCTCTACGTGATTGCCTCGATCGGATGGTGGCTGTTCATGGTGCCGTCAACTGGGGTGTGGGTCTTCCTGCTGCTGTCGGTCGTCGCCGGTATCGGTTCGGCCATGATGTGGAGCCCGATCTCGCTGGTGGGCACTGACGATCTCGGTCAGGCTGACGCCGGAGCCGGTTCAGGAGTCTTCAATACGACTCGTCAGGTCGGTTCGGCCCTTGGCTCGGCCCTCATTGCCATGATGATGGACGCCCGAATCATGGCCCGCCATGACCTGGGGCGAGGGCTCGGCGAGTCGATGTTCATCACCATCATCGCCGGCATGATCTGCGTCATCGTCTGTGCCTTCTTCGCGAACTTCCAGCGTTCATCTCAGCACAATTCCTGACGACAATCCTGTGTGAGGCAGGTGGACGTCGCCGGGGTGCCTTTCGCCCGCCCCGTAGGATGACCACATGAAGATTGCCATCGGAGGGTTTGCCGGTCTCATCGGCACAGCGCTGGTTCAGCGGCTGCGCAAGGAAGGCCACGACGTCGTCACACTGACTCGTCACGAACCCATCCAACCCTCCGACCGCAGGTGGGACCTCGACACCTTGTCCATCGCCCCGCCATTCCTCGACGACGTCGACGCTGTGGTGAATCTGGCTGGAGCTCCCATCGCCGGGGGACGCTGGACCGATGAACGCAAGACCCGCATCTTGGCCTCACGCATCGACTCCACTCGTCTCATCGTGCGAGCCCTGGCATCCTCGCCACGCTGCCGGATTTTCATCAACGGATCGGCCGTTGGCTATTACGGCCCTCGTGGCGATGAATGGCTCGACGAGGATGACCCCGCTGGCGAAGGATTCCTGGCCGAGGTCTGCCAGCGGTGGGAAGCGGCCGCGAATTCCGCTCCCGAAGGAGTGCGCGTGGCAACCCTGCGTACCGGTCACGTCATGAGCTCGTTCGGCGGCATCCTCGGCAAGGAGCGCCCACTCTTCCGGCTCGGATTGGGCGGCAAGATCGGTGACGGCAGCCAGTACATGTCGTGGATCAGCCTTCATGACCATGTGTCGGCCATGGTGCGGATCCTCACTGACGATTCCATCAGTGGACCGGTCAACCTCGTCGGACCGAATCCATGCACCAATGCCGAGTTCACGAAAACCCTGGCCAAGGCGATGCACCGGCCGTCAGTGCTACCTTTCCCGACCCCGGCGGCGAAGATGATCTTCGGGTCCCAGCTCGTCGATGAGGCGCTGTGCTCCGGACAGAGGGTCAAGCCCGCCAAACTCCTTGATCACGGATTCGAGTTCCGCGACACCTCAATCACCGAGTCAATCACCTCAGCACTTGCAGGACGCCGATGAGCCATAACAACCAACGTCCCGACAATTTTTCCCGCCCAGACGAGTGGGGTTCATGGGCGGACGAGCCGAAACATGACGAGTCCTCCTGGGCACCTTCGCAGCCAGATTCCGGGCAGGCAGAAAGGACGTCGAGACCGGAGTCCGAGCCGTATCGCTCGGCGGAGGTCGATCCCTCGTGGGAAGCGCCCTCGGCGTCGTACCAGCAGGCAGCTCCCAGGCCTGTTGCCCGCGTGAAACGACGCAGTGACCTCCCGGTGGTGACGTGGACCCTCATCGGCGTCTGTTTCCTGGTGTGGGCCGGGGAGTGGGTCAGCCCTCAGATCCGCGACGCCGTCGTCCTGGCGCCCATCCAGGGGTTCCACGAGCCCTGGCGATTCGTCACATCGATGTTCGGGCACGCGCTGAGCATCCTCCACATCGGCTTCAACATGTACGCCCTGTGGGCCTTGGGGCGGTCGCTGGAGCCCTTCCTGGGACGAGCCCGGTTTCTCGCCGCCTACCTGATGTCCGGTCTGGGCGGGGGAGTGTTGTTCTGCCTGATGGCCTCCCCACATGGTGACGGGAGGTTCCTGCCGAACATGAATGACGGCGTCGTCGGCGCATCCGGCGCGATTTTCGGCCTGTTCGGAGTGCTGCTCATCGTGCAGCGCAGGCTCGGGGCGTCGACCCGAGACCTGTGGATCGTGCTGGCCATCAACGCGGCACTGCTGTTGTTCATCTCCGGGATCGCATGGCAGGCCCACCTGGGCGGATTCGTCGTCGGGCTGGCGTGCGGAGTCATCTTCTTCGAGGACCCCAAGCGCATTCAGGCCGGTAAGTCCCCGCAGACGTGGCCGAGGATGGCAATGCTTCTGGGTGTGCTCGTCATCCTGGTACTGCTGAAGTACTACGTGTTTTGAGCTAATCGAGTAGGCCGGCTCGCTCTACGAGGACGGCTATTTGGACCCTGTTCGACATGTCAAGTTTGGTTTGGATGTTTGCCAAGTGGGACTTGACGGTGCCTGCAGCCAGATAGAGGCGTTCGCCGATCTCAGCGTTCGACAACCCTCTGGCCGCTTCAATGGCGATGTCGCGCTCCCGGTCGGTCAGTTGGGAGAGCTGTTTGGCGGCCGCACGACGCCGGCGACGGGACGGATCGGTGCGCACGGTGTCGAGAAGTTGCTTGGTGCTGCGCGCTGACAGAACAGCGTCTCCCGCGGCAGCAGCCTTGATGGCCGTGGTGATCTCCTGTGGAGAGGCGGACTTGAGAAGGAATCCTGAGGCTCCGGCATTGATCGACGACATGACGGCATTGTCGACATCCCAGGTCGTCAGGACAACAATCTGAGGAGGCTGCGGATCGGCGCGGAGTGTTGCCGTGGCCGTCACGCCGTCCATTCCGGGCATACGCAGATCCATGAGGACGACATCTGGTCGTAATTCACGTGCCATGCGGATGGCGTCCCGGCCGTCTCCCGCTTGCCCCAGGATCGTGATGGCGTCGTCATGGCCGACGATTGTCGACACAGCACTGCGTGCCAACGGATCGTCATCGGCGAGGAGAACGGTAACCACTCAATGCATGGTATTGCAGGAACTCCCACGTCAGGCGTCGCAGGGTCAAGAAGCGTTGCGCCACGGGATCGTAACGGTGACTGAAAACATCCCGTTTTCCTCAGTTCGACACACGGTGCCGTCGAGCAACTTGACCCGTTCACTGATGCCAGAGAGTCCACGTCCAGAGCCTTCGCCGCGCCCGCCTTCTACGATCGGGTTCGAGCATTCGATGCGGACTCCGTCGGCCGGTGAAGCGTGCACCTTGAGAGCGGCAGTCGTTCCTGGCGCGTGGTTGGCGGTGTTTGTCAGCAGCTCCTGGACGGTCCGGTACACAGCCCGAGAGAGGGCAGGATCAGCAGAGTCTCCCTCGGAAACGTAAATTGATGCCGTGATCGGCTGACCGGCGCCAAAAGTGTCCTCGACGACCTCGGCGAGTTTTGACAACGGAAGATCCGGCGCCGGCGTCATGGGCTCGGAGAGCAAGGAGAGCAAGGACCTCAGCTCAGACATCGCCTTGCCCGCCGATTCGCGCAGCGTCTTGGCGCTCTCCACGTGGTCAGTGCCGTCAAGCTTGGTCTCCAAAGATGCGGCCTGCAGTGAGATGAGGGACAGCGAATGCCCCAGTGAGTCGTGAACTTCTTGGGCAATCTTTTCCCGCTCTTGACGGCGTGAAACCTCATCATCAAGCCGGGCCACGCGTTGGTGAGCTGCAGACAAGTCCCGGCCCGTGACGATGACTTCACGACGCGAACGGCGGATGAGCCCAGCACCTATCCCGATGATGAGAAACGTCGCTGCACCAAGAAGGGCCGTCAGGATAGAAGTTGTGTTGCGGGCCTCCAGTGAGTTGTTCGCCTGAAATATCGACGCCGTCACTGACGCCCCGATGGGTTGGGCTCGACCGTCAACAATGACGTCGATGACGGTTGTCACAGCGACCAGAGCGGTGCACCACCATGTCGCGGGACCACGCCGTCGGCCGAGCAGGGCTGCCAGGGCAATGAGAGCAGGTACCGTCCCAATGGGCAGGATCACGGCGCCGAGCGCAGCAGCGATCGTCAATCCGAAGGGGATGCGGTGACGCCAGACCAAGGCCGTTGCCAGGGCGATGTCCAGGATCAGCGCAACGATGACCACTGCGGCGTCAATGTCGGTTCCCGCCGGAGTCCCAGCCCGAAACCCTGCCGGTGAGAACACGATGCAGATCAGGCCACCAAAGGCACTGATCAGGGCCAGAAGAATGGTCCGCCATACCGCTGGACGGCTGTCGCGGCCGACCTTCTGGAATTTGAACACGGCAGCTATGTTACGGAGTTGGGCTCTACTCGTGGCACCGCCGTTCGGGAGAGGCGATGGGGCCGATCGACAGAGGTGGTCCTGGCCGTCCGGGTGATGTGGGGACGGGGCCTGCGGCGGTGGACTTGATGCATCAATCGAAAACACCTCAGGAGTGATCGTGACCGACACCAATTGGCCGAACCAGTCTCAACCCCAGCCACCGCAGGCCCCACAGCCCAAGCCGAAGAAGCCGATCTACAAGCGCGTGTGGTTCTGGCTGCTCGTCATCGTCGCTCTCTTGCTCGCCTTTGGCGCGATGGGCGGCGGTGACGACGGTTCCGATGCCAAGACGGATACCGCCGCGTCCAGTGAAGCCAAGTCGACCGACAAGGCAGCGAAGAAGGCGGACGAGAAGAAGGCCGAGGATGCGAAGCCGACCGAACGTCTCGTCCTGGAGAAGGGCTACAAGTTCACGACTGATGACTTCTCCCCAATGGTGAAGGGCACAGTTACGAACAATTCAGACAAGTCTGTGAAGGTCGCCGTGATGATTACCTTCAACGCCTATGACGACTCGGGGGCCAACGTCGGAACCTGCACGGATTCGACGGAGAGTATCGACGCCAACGGAAAGTGGAAGTTCAAGGCCTTGTGCGACACCGACGACGTCGCAAAGGTCAAGTTCAAGGACCTGTCGGGATTCTGATCCCGTCCTCGTGGTGCCGGTGGCGGCCTCTCGCAAGAGAGGCCGCCACCGCCATTCCGCCAGATCCACAACGACACTGGCCAGAGGTCAACCATCCACAACCGTCACCTCGCCGTAAAGGCGTGTGGTGTGCAGTGCGATGTAGTTGACCTCGGCTTTCGTCAGGTCGTCGCCGATCGCCGTCGAGATGTGCTCGGCCACCGTAAGAGCCGCCGAGGTGGCCTCCGGGTAGCGATCCGACATGAGACCCATGATGTCCAGGTCGATGTGGGAGAGCTGCTTGTTGTCTGCGGCTCGCGCGAATAGGTAACGAAGATGCGTGACGAACCGTGATGCGCTCATGGAGGACCGGTCAATCTGGACCTGCCAGAGATTCTCGAGTTCGGTGAAGACCTCGGAGATCGCTTGAGTCATCGTCACGGTGCGCGACACACTCTTGCCATCCCACTGGTGGTTGATGAAGTGCAGCGCGAACGCCGCCCATTCCTCGGGTTGCAGATGGATGCCGAGAGCACCGTCGACGATCTCGACGGCCCGGTGACCCAGGCGCGCCTCGTCGGGGTACAGCTGCTGAACCTCCCAAGTCAGGGGAAAGTCGATGACGCTTCCCTGCTCTGCTCGGTGTACTGCCGCGACGAGGTGATCGAGCACCGGCAGCATCATGCGTTGGGCGTTCGGGATCCCCAGTTCCTCCTGAGCCAGCTCGACGATCGCCTGCGCCACCCGCACCTGGGTGTGAGTGGCGTTGGATAGGAGTGAGGCGATCGCAGCCGTTCGGTAGGTGCCCTCCGCCAGGTATCGCTGGGCCGACGAGGCGTCGACGACCTCCCCGCGGTGCCGACCGAAGCCGATACCGCGGGCGTTGACGACCATCTCCGTGCCGGAGCGGTCGACGCCGAGAAGAACATTGTTGTTGTAAACCTTCTTGACGACGACCTGCTCGGGACCGAGCTCGGTCAGGGAGTGTTCCAGGGGAGGCACTGCGTCATCCTGTGGTGATGGTCAGCACCGCCGCCGGATCGTCGCTGCGCTCGGAGACGGTGAAGTCGGACCCATTCGTGATGACCACCGGAGAGACCATTGACGGCACCCGCGGCTTGACGGCGTCAAGGTCGACGGTCAGGAGCGGGGTGCCAGCGGTGACGGCATCACCTTCCTTGACATGGGCGGTGAACCCCTCACCCTTGAGCTCGACGGTGTCGATGCCGATGTGGACGAGGACCTCGGCGCCATTGTCGGCTTTGAGACCGACGGCGTGCAGAGTCGGGGCCACCAGCGTGACCTCGCCGTCGATGGGAGAGGTGAACTCTCCCGAGGTCGGGTCAACCGCGAACCCGGGGCCCATGTGCTGGCCGGCGAAGACTGGGTCTGGAACGTCCGTGATGTCCAGAATGGTTCCCGAGACGGGCACTGCGACCTTCAGGGTTTCGTCCTTGTGGCGCTTGTGGAAGAGGGACATGTTGATGCCTTTCAGTCGTCGATTCCGAGCTGGGCGTTGATGGCGTTCTTGTAAAGGATGGCCTTCGCACCATAGACAGCTTGGACGCCTCCGCCGACCTCGAAGACCTCGGTCGCTCCCAAATTCTTGAGCTTAGCCTTGTCGACCTGATCAGCCGCCTTCACCGAGACGCGCAGGCGTGTGATGCATGCATCGACATCCTCGATGTTCTCAGGGCCACCCAGGGCGGCGATGACCTGCGTCGCCCCCTCCTCAATACCGTCATTTCGTCTCTCGGACTTCTCGGCGGGATCGTCGGTCGACTTGCCGCCGGTCGGTGCCGCGGCCGCCATGGTGTCCTCGAGGTGTCCCGGGGTCGCGATCTTGAACTTCTTGATGAAGAACATGAACGAGAAGTAGTAGATGGCGAACCAGATGGCTCCGATCGGCAGGACGTACAACCAGTGTGTCTTGGACTCGCCCTGCAGGACGCCGAACAGCAGGTAGTCGATTGCGCCACCGGAGAAGGTGTTGCCGATGCGGATGTTCATGAGGTCGGCGACGAGGAAGGAGATGCCATCCAGGACGGAGTGGAACACGTAGAGCAGGGGAGCCACGAAGAGGAACATGTACTCGATCGGCTCCGTGATTCCCGTCAGGAAGGAGGTGAAGGCCACCGAGGCGAACAGGCCGGTGTACTTGGCGCGGCGCCCCTTCGGCACGCACTGCCACATCGCCAGGCAGGCGCCCGGCAGGCCGAACATCATGGTGGCGAAGCGGCCGGCGAAATACTTGGTCGAGTGGGTGAACAGTCCGACGTGGTTCGGGTCAGCAAGCTGCGCGAAGAAGATCTTCTGCGCGCCGGCGACGGTATGTCCGGCGACGACCTCAGAACCACCTAGAGGGGTGTACCAGAACATCGGGTAGATCATGTGGTGCAGACCGACGGCGCCCGCCAGTCGCATCAGGAATCCGTAGAAGAAGGTGCCGATGACTCCCCAGCCGGCGATCGCGGTGCCGGCAGACACCATGCCAGCCTGGATCGGCGGCCACACCAGGAAGAACAACGCTCCGATGACGATCCCCGCGAAGGCCGTGACGATCGGGACGAAGCGCGAGCCGCCGAAGAAGCCGAGGAAGGCTGGCAGCTCAATGTTGTGGTAACGGTTGTGAAGCCACACGGCGACGGCACCGATGACAAGCGAACCGACGACGCCGGTGTCAATCGGCCGGTCGGGGTTGCTGGAGAGGGAGACGAGCGCTTTGGTGGTGGCCGTCATGACGAGGAAGCCGGTGATACCGGCGAGGGCTGCGGTTCCCTTGTCTCGTTTCGCCAAGCCGATACACAAGCCGATCGACAGCAGCAGAGCGAGGTTCTCGAAGATGACACTTCCAGCAGCGCTCATCACCTGGAAGATGTCTTGGAGGATCGGATTGCCGAGAGCGGGGTAACTCTTGACGGTGGTGGGGTTGGACAACGCACCACCAATACCCAGCAACAGACCTGCCGCTGGGAGGATGGCGATCGGCAGCATGAAGGCCTTGCCGATCTTCTGCAGGGTCTTGAACATGTCAGTTCTCCGTGGGTGTGTGGGCGACGCGGGCACGGATCGCGTCGACGAAGCGGGCACAGATTTGGGCGGGACGGGTGATCGCGCCGCCGACGACGACAGCGTGGGCTCCGCAGTTGAGGGCGTCGACCGCCAGGTCAGGGGTTGAGATGTTGCCCTCCGCGATGACGGGGATGGACAGGTCCGCAGCGAGACGACGCACCAGCTCGAGGTTGGGCGCGGGTGAGTTCGCAGAGGCGGCGGTGTAACCGGAGAGGGTGGTTCCGACCAGGTCGACTCCGCACTTCGCGGCCATGACTGCTTCGTCATAGGTGGAGATGTCGGCCATCAGGACGGCGGTGGGATGGGCCTTGCGAATCTGAGCGATGAGGTCGGGCGTGGAGACATCATTTGGATGGACGCGGTCGGTGGCGTCGAAGGCGAGGATGTCGGCTCCGGCGGACAGGACCGCCTCGACGTCGTCAAGGGTCGGGGTGATGTAGGGCTCGTAACCGTCGTATTCCCTCTTTAGCAGGCCGATCACCGGCAATGGGACGGCTGCCCGGATCTCCTTGATGTCGCGGACCGAATTGGCGCGAATACCGACGGCTCCCGACTGAGCAGCTGCCCTTGCGAACAGAGGCATGACGCCACCGTCCTCGCAATACATGGGTTCGCCAGGTAACGCCTGGCAGGAGACGACGAGCCCCTTTTCCAGGGCCTGCACCACTGGATTCATGAATACCTCCGGCAATGTGAGATACCGGCGTGGACACACTCGTGCCCGCCGGTGGATCAGGTATTGCCGAAAGTCACAAGCCTGAGATCCATGAAATGTTGCTGGAACCCTAACACAGCCCTGGTGGAGCGCTGCGGGGTGGGGTGAGTCACTGGGCGACGGCTGTCAGATCCACCACGACGTCAGCGAGCTGCTCGGGGTGGTGACGGACTTGATGCAGCCTCTCCTGGACGGCCCACATCGCCCACGAGTCGACGAAGAATTCGTCACGACCTAGGGCGCGGTCGCGTCGGGTTTTGTAGGGGCAGGAACACCACACCGTCATCGAGGCGTGCTTGGCGTTCGCCGGGGTGAGAACCCCACACCCCTCAATGACAAGGGGACTACGAGCGTCGAGGATGATCTCTTCGGCAAAGCGATGCTGGTACCAGTCCCACTGTTGATAGCGATTCTTGACGATGAGTTCGCTCAAATCCCACGCCGCTGACAACCCGGTCCAGCCGGGGTAGAGGTCGTCGCCATGGACGATCTGGGCCTGCGGGCAGAGCCTCGTGACGCGCTCGCCAAGGGTCGTCTTCCCCGAACCCGACCCGCCGTCAATGAGCACGACCGCCCGCCCCGATGCGGCGTCGATGTGTTCGGCAATGGCCTGGGCGGCGGCAGCACTTCTCGCGATCGTATTCACAGCGTCACCAACTCCCCGCTGCGGTGCACCAGACCGTCGTCAAGCAAAGATGTCAGGCAACGTGACGCCTGGTCAGATTCCGGCCAGGCTGACAGGGCCACATCAACCCTGACGCCGTGCGGACTGTTGCGGACGACGTCCATGATTACCCCGCGACACTGACGGTCCGTCCCCTTCCACGGCTGTCCGCGACGGGCCGGGGCGTTGTCGGGCTTGCCGTCAGCCACCCACCGGCATCGGGCATTGATCGGGCAGACCTCGCACTGTGGTGAACGAGCCGTGCACACCAGCGCTCCCAGCTCCATGGAGGCCACTGCCCACTTCGCGGCTGTGCCGTCCTCCTCGGGAACCAGTGCGTCGGCGACGACCCGTTCGGCCTTCGTCACCGAGGTCGGACAGTTCGCGATTCCGGACTCCGCGCGTGCAATGACGCGACGCACGTTGGTGTCCAGCACGGTTGCGCGCCCTCTGAAGGCGAAAGACACCACCGCGGCAGCCGTGTAGTCGCCGATACCCGGCAGGGCGATGAGCTCGTCGTAGGTGCTGGGCACGACCCCGCCGTGCTCGGTGGCGATGGCAACCGCGCAGGCGTGCAGACGGAGCGCGCGACGGGGGTACCCCAAACGTCCCCACGCGGCGACGGCGGCACCGGACTCCTCCTCGGCCAGATCGTCCGGAGTCGGCCAACGATTCATCCACTCATGCCACGGACCAATGACTCGCGACACAGGTGTTTGCTGGCTCATCACCTCGCTGACGAGCACTCCCCACGGCGAGGTCTCCGGTCGACGCCACGGCAGGTCCCGTCCCTGCACGTCGAACCAGTCGCAGACCGTCTCGACGGCCCGCGGAGTCAGCCCGGTTTCAGGCACGGATCAGCCGATCTCAGCCGATGACCTTGGCTGCGGCCTCGGCAGCCTTCGGCAGGGCCTTGCAAAAAACCTCGAAGGCCTCGTCGTCATGGGCGTCGGAGAGGAACCAAGCCTCGAAGCAGGACGGCGGCAGGTTGACCCCGGCGTTCAACATGGCGTGGAAGAAGGCGGTGTAGGCATCGGCGTTCTGGGACTTGGAATCCTCGTAGTCGCGTACCGGTTCCTCGACCCCGAGGAACACGCTGAAGAGGTTCCCGGCGGTCTGCAGACGGTAGGAGACGCCAGCCGCGTCGAGGGCAGCAGCCAGCTCGCCTCGCCACTGCTCGGAGCGCGCATCGAGACGCTGGTACACCCCGGCGTCAGCCAGTTGCAGGGTCTTGACGCCGGCGACGGTGGCCAGCGGGTTACCTGACAGGGTCCCGGCCTGGTAGACGGGGCCGGTCGGCGCCAGCAGGTCCATGATCTCGGCGCGCCCGCCCAAGGCAGCCAGCGGCATCCCGCCGCCGACAACCTTGCCGAAGGTGAAGATGTCGGGGGCGAAGTTCTCGCCGGACTGCTGCTGCAAACCCCAGAATCCCGACGCGCTGCACCGGAATCCGGTGAGCACCTCGTCGACGATCATGAGGGCGCCGTGCTCCTTGGTGAGGCGACGGATCGTCGCATTGAAGCCGGGCTCGGGCGGGACGACGCCCATGTTGGCCGGGCAGGACTCGACGATCACCGCAGCGATCTGGTCGCCACGCTCGGAGAACACGTCCTCAAGGGCTTTGACGTCGTTGTAGCTCACCACGATGGTGTCGGCAGTCGAGGCGGCCGGAACACCCGCCGAACCGGGCAGACCGGCCGTCGCCACCCCCGAACCCGCTGCGGCGAGCAGGGCGTCGGAGTGACCGTGGTAGTTGCCGGCGAACTTGATGATGATGTCGCGGCCGGTGGCACCACGCGCCAGTCGAACCGCAGTCATCGTCGCTTCAGTACCTGTCGAGACGAAGCGCACCTTCTCCACCGGGGCCATCCGCTCGATGATCGCATCGGCCAGTTCGGTCTCGGTACGGGTTGGCGCGCCAAAGGACAGTCCCTTCGACGCGGCGTCCTGGACGGCAGAGACGACCTCGGGACGGGCATGCCCCAACAGGGCCGGACCCCAGGTGCACACCAGGTCCACGTATCGGGTGTCTTCGGCGTCCCAGATCCACGGGCCCTGGGCCCTCTCGATGAAGCGGGGAACCCCGCCCACCGATCCGTAAGCCCGCACCGGGGAATCCACCCCGCCGGGAATGACGGCCTGGGCGGCGGAGAACAGTTCGGCGTTGGAGGTCATTTCTTCCTTCCGGTGTTTGGGCTTGTGGCGGGCTTGATCACCAAGGATCAGAAGGCCTCGCGGAACATTTGTGCGGCCTCGATGGCCCAGTAGGTCAGGACGAGATCGGCACCCGCGCGCACGATCGATGTCAGGGATTCGTTGATGCAGCGGCGACGGTCGATCCAACCGTTGGCGGCAGCGGCCTCGAGCATCGCGTACTCGCCGGACACCTGGTAGGCGGCCACCGGCACCTGGGAGACTTCGGCGACGTCGGCCAGCACGTCCAGGTAGTGAGAGGCGGGTTTGACCATGACGAGATCGGCACCCTCGGCCAGGTCGAGCAGGGTCTCGCGCATGCCTTCACGACGGTTCGACGGGTCCTGCTGGTAGGACTTGCGGTCACCCTGGAGGGAGCAGTCCACGGCGTCGCGGAAGGGCCCGAAGAAGGCAGATGCGTACTTGGCCGAGTAGGCCATGATCGACACGTCGGTGAACCCCTCGCGGTCCAGGGCGTCGCGGATGACGGCGATCTGGCCGTCCATCATTCCCGACGGGGACACCATGTGCGCTCCGGCGCGGGCCTGGGACACCGCCATCGCGGCGTAGAGCGGCAGGGTGGAGTCGTTGTCGACGCGGCCGTCAGGAGTCAGCGCACCACAATGGCCATGATCGGTGAACTCATCCAGACAGGTGTCGGCACAGATGACGAGGTCGTCACCAACAGCCTCGCGCACCGCAGAGATACCGGCATTGAGGATTCCGTTGGGGTCCCAGGCATGGGAACCGATCTCGTCCTTGTGCTCGGGAATACCGAACAGGTCGATACCGCCGATGCCGGCCTCGGCGGCCTTGGTGGCGAGTTCCTTGATGGACTCGATGGAGTGCTGGTATTGGCCAGGTAGACTTGTGATCTCGACAGGGGAGTCGATGCCCTCCTTGACGAAGACCGGCAGCATGAGCTGGGCCGGGGCGACCCGAGTCTCCGCGACCATGCGTCGCATCGCAGGGGTGGTACGCAGCCGACGCGGGCGGGAAACCGGGCGAAGGCCCTCGGGCAGCGGCTTGACGTCGGCCATGCGGGGATCGCTGGAATCAGGCAGGTACAGGTTCATGATCATCTTCCTTCTTAAACAGGTCGTCGATCAGGCGACCAGGGACTCGACCGCCTCGAGGACGGCCTCCGGGGTGGGGGAGGAGGCCACCGCGTCTGCCGGGTGGCCGAGGTCCTCGAGTGTCTTTGCGGTGGGCTTGCCCAGCGCGATGAGCTTCTGACGGCGCCATCCCAACGGTTCGACGAGGTCGATCAGGGCACGTCCCACCGAGGATGCAGTGACGACGACGAACCCGACCGACGGCCAGGACTGGGCGATCACCTGGGGCAGTTCCTCAACGGCAGCGGTGGTGTACACCTCGAGCCGGTTGACGGTGCAACCGGCCCTCGTCAGTCCTTCGGGGACGGTGTCGGCGGCCAGTTTCGAGACCGGGAGTAGGACGTTCGTGGCACCACCCGGCCATTCGGCGACCAGACCGGCTCCGCTGTGGTCCTCCGGCACGAAGTCGACGCCAGTACTGCGCTTCTCCAGGGCCCTCGCAGTAGCTGCGCCCACGGCTGCCACCTTGATGTCAGGGTTCGGCAGTGGATCGGGCAGCAGCCCGACGGTGGTCTTCGAGGTGACGACCAGCCAGTCGGCCTGCCACAGGTCGGCCTCGGAGAGCCTATCGGCGTCCGGGAGCTCGACGGTCCGGGTCAGCGCCTTGTGGATGACCCCGTAACCGGCCTGCTTCAAGGTCGTCACGAATTTGTCGTGGGAGTCGTCACGGGGGACGACGACTGGGGGTTTGATGAGATCAGCAGGGTTCGTGGTCATCGAGTGCTTCCTGAGGCCTTGAGGTCTGCGACATCGGCGGCGCCGTCGTCCAGCAGCTCCTCGGCGGCCGTCACTCCCAGGGTATGCGCCGCGGCCAGTGCCGGCTCGACCTCCTCAGGCAATTCGACGCTCACCTGTTCCCGAATGGTGCGCGACCCGTTGACCGCAGCCACAACGACGTCCAGGGTCAACACGTCTGGGGACCTCCCGGGGGTCGGCGTGAGATGGGCCAACGCGCCGATCGGGGCGGCGCACCCGGCCCCCAGATGGGACAGCACGGCTCGCTCGGCGGTGGCCGACAGTCGCGTGCCGTGGTCGTCGATTCTGGCGAGGGCCTTGGCGAGCTTGCCGTGATGCACATCGGCGGTCCGACACTCGACGGCCAGGGCTCCCTGGGCCGGAGCCGGCAGCACGACCGACGGGTCGAGAAGCTCGGTGATGACGTCACTGTGACCCAGACGAGCAAGCCCTGAGGCAGCCAGCACGACGGCGTCGAGGTCCTCCTTGCCGCTGTCCTTGGCGTAGTGACCCAGACCCTTGACCCGGCCCAGACGGGTATCGACGTTGCCGCGGATGTCGACGATCGTCAGGTCCGGTCGCACCGCCAACAGCTGGGCCACTCGCCGCGGCGAACCGGTTCCGACGCTGGCCCGCTGCGGCAACTCACCGAGGGTGAGACCGTCACGAGCCACCAGGGCGTCGCGCGGATCCTCGCGAACAGGGACGGCACCAATCGCCAGTCCGAGTGGGCGTCCGGTCGGCAGGTCCTTGAAGGAGTGGACGGCGATGTCGGCTGAGCCCTCCAGCAGGGCAGTGCGGATCGCCGAGGCGAACACCCCGATGCCACCCATCGACGCCAGGGAGGCCGTCGAGGTGTCACCGTGGGTGGTGATCGTCGCCAGATCGACGTCGAGCCCCTGTGATCTCAGCAGCTCTGCGACCATCTCGGATTGAGTGGTTGCCAGGGTGCTGGCACGGGTTCCCAGACGGATTGAAGACATGTCCTCCATTGTGGCACTCGGTTCCGACGCCTGTTCCCTTGCTCTCAGACCAGTTGACGGGCCGTGTGGCGGGCTTGAGGCACCAGAGCTGCGATGCCGGAACCCGACGCCCATGCCCCGACCAGACCGATGCGGCCTCGTCCGGACTGGTTCAACTCCTCGAGCTGGCGGTGCAGACCGTCACGCCACGCCCTGGTCTCCGGAGTCGTCGGGGCCAGCGCCCCCGTCCAGTGGATGATCTGGGAGTCCACCACCTGATTGGACGACAATTCCACACCGAGCAGGATCGAGGCATCCTCCAGCGCCCGCTCGACGCTGAGCGCGACATCCGTCTCCCCGGATCGCCCGTAGGAGACCCGTAGCAAGTGCAGTCCGTCGGGGCAGGACTGCCCCAGGCTCGGCCACTTGGCAGACATGTGCGTCAGGGCCTTCGCCTTGACGCTCGTCGTCCCGGGAGCCACCAGCATGCCGTTTCCACGCGGGCTGTCGTCCAGCTCCGGAGCCTGCAGGGCCAGATTGACGTGGCCAATGGGCGCACCGGGAACCATCTCGGGTCCGGAGACGTCGATGACACTGCTCAGCAGGTCGGTGGCAGGACCGGCAGAGCAGGCGACGACGACCCGCGGGGTCAGGAAGGTGCGCACCTCGCCGTCAGGGACAGGAGGCAGGGACGGATTCGGGTTGCGCGAGGTGCCGGCGGTCTCGACGAGCCACTGGTCACCATGGCGGGTCAACTTTCGAGCCCCCACCCGGGTCATGATCCTTGCACCGGCCTCCTCGGCCTGACGACGCAACTCGGCCGGCATGGTGAACATGCCGCCGGCCACTGATGCGACGGCCGGCCCCTCCGGCAGCCGGGAACGGCACAGGGCCACGCCGGCAGCCAAGGACCCGGTGGACTGGGCGGCAGCCCGCAGACCGGGGGAGACGACGTCGGTCGAGAGCAGGTGCGGATCGGCGGCATGGATACCACCGGCGATCGGGGTGACGAGTCGCCTCAGCACCTCCGGTCCCATCCGTGACTCCACCAGGGTTCCCAGATCCCGTGGGAGTTCGTCGGGCATCGGGGCGCGGTCGAGTGCGGCGGCGCGGGCGGCCTCCTGGGCTCCCAGCGCAATGACGACCGCCGGGTCCGACAGATCGGCAGGAATGCCCAGGATGGCATTGCCGGGCATCGCGAAGCAGGCGTCGTCGAAGTACACCCAGGACGGGGCGGTCCTCGGCTTCTCGACGGTCACCCCCAGTTCCTCGGCCAGCTCGGCGGTGTCGGGAAGACGAATGGCCCACCCCTCGGCGCCGATGTCATAGCTGATCCCTGCCAACGTGGACCCGGCCACCAGGCCTCCGGTGTACCCGCGGGACTCCACCAGCACGGGGTGCAGCCCTTCCTGGGCGAGCTGCCAGGCCGCAACGAGCCCGGCCATGCCACCGCCGATGACGACGGCGTCCACGGTGTGCGGATCAGGGGTGTTCATCGTCACGTCCTCGGAATTGTGGTTCACAGTGAGTGCACCAGCTTCACCAGTCGCGTCAGCACATCGGGGTCGGTGTCGGCGGGCACACCATGGCCCAGATTGACGACGTGGCCGGGGGCCTGACGTCCAGCCGCGACGACTTCGCGGGTGGCGCTCTCTAGCGGTTCCCAACCGGCGAGGAGCAGGGCCGGGTCGATGTTGCCCTGGACCGGCATGTCCATCCCGGAGACCATGAGGGTGGCGCAGGCCTCGTCGAGGCTGATGCGGTGGTCGACGCCGAGGACCGGGTAGCGGGACGCCGTCGCGGCCACCTGGGCCAGCTCGGAGAGCAGATGGCTGGCATTGACGCCGAAGTGCACCACAGGGGTGTTCGGGTCGAGCTCGGCGAGAGCACGCTGGGAGAAAGGGGCAACGCTGGCGCGGTAGTCGACGGCGCTCAGCGACCCGGCCCAGGAGTCGAAGAGCTGGACGGCACGAGCTCCACCGCGCAACTGGGCGGCCAGGAATGCGGCGTCCAGGTCGGCCACCCACTCCATGAGCCTGGCCCAGGCTTGCGGATCCGAGTGCATCATCGCGCGGGCGGCCAGGTGGTCACGAGAGGGCCCGCCCTGCACCAGGTAGGCGGCAATCGTGAACGGGGCGCCGGCGAAACCAATCAGTGGCGTGGTGTCACCGAGTTCTTCCGTCACCAGGCGGGCAGCCTCTTCGATGACAGAGGCATCGCCGGGCTCGCGCTGGGTGATCCGGTCGACGTCGTCCTCGGTGCGAACAGGCTCGTCGAGAACTGGTCCGACTCCCGGCTCGATCCGCACCCCGATCTCGGCCATGGCCAACGGCACCATGATGTCGGAGTAGAGGACGGCCCCATCGACATGGTGACGTCGCACCGGCTGGCAGGTGATCTCAGCTGCCAGCTGAGGGTTGAGGCAGGAGTCGAGCATCGTCGTGCCCTCGCGGGCCTTGCGGTACTCCGGGAGCGAACGGCCCGCCTGACGCATGAACCAAACCGGGGTGACGGCAGGGCGATGCCCGGTCATGGCCTGCATAAGCGGTGAGTCGGCTGTGGAAGTGGTGGTTTCAGTCATCACCTCGATTGTGCCTCACTTCGTCGAGAGGCCGTTCATGGGGCAGTTGTCGACTGCGGCGAAAGGCTCGCGGCTACTGGGGACCGTCGGAACCACATGGTTCAATAGCATCTCGTGGGATTGTGTGTCTTGACCGTGGATCATGCCGAGCAAGGACTCGGCGTCGTTTCCGAGGCTGCCGCGCAGGTCGATGGGCTCGGCCTGGCGCTGACTGACCATCCCCAGATCCGTGGCGCTCTCGTGTTGTCAACGTGCAACCGAGTGTGCCTGATCGTGGAGACTTCTCCCGACTCTGCCGCTCAAGGATTCGGCGAGACCGCGCTGCGCGCCTGTCTCGCCGACCAGGGGGCGACGGTGTTGGCTGACTCGGCCCAGATCTTCTGTGAGAACGACGCCGTCTGGCGTGTGTTCCGGGTGGCTGCTGGCCTGGAGTCGATGGTCGTCGGTGAGCGCGAGGTCGCCGGACAGATGAAGCGTGCTTTGAATGAGGCGCGCAAGGAACAGACGGTTTCGTACATCATCGGCCACGTCGTTGAGGAGGCGCTCAAGACCTCCCGCCATGTCGCCACTGAGACGGCACTGGCTGCCGAAGGGCGCACCGTGGTGGCCGTCGGACTGGACCTCGTTTCCCAGCGGATGGACCTCGACGGGGTTCGTGTTCTCGTCATGGGAACTGGTTCCTACGCCGGCGCGTCGTGCGCCCAGCTGAACTCCCGCGGGGTGACCGACATTCAGGTTCATTCCGCTTCCGGACGTGCCGCCGGCTTCGCACGCCGTCACCGTGTGGCCGAGGCCGTCGATCTGGACGCCGCGTTGGCACAGGCTGACCTCGTCGTCACCTGCCGTGGATCGGGCGTGCCCGCCCTCTCCGCACAGGCCGCCCGACGCGCAGTGGATGCTCGCGCCGGACGAGACCTGCTGGTCCTTGATCTGGCCGTCAGCGGTGATGTCGAGGATCCGGTGCCCGCTGGGGTTGAGGTCATCGACCTGGAGACCATTCGTCATGCCGTTCCCGCCTCTGCCGAGGCCGAACGTGCCGCCGCCGAGCACATCGTCGCTGCCGGGGTCCGGCACCTTGCCATCGACCTCGAGCGTCGTCGGATGGCTCCGGCCGTCGTCGCCCTGCGCGACGTCATCTCAGATCTCGTCACCGCCGAGCTTGAGCGCCTGCCCGAAGAGGGATCGGTGCCGGTCGACGAGGTGGCAGCTTCTTTGCGTCGGCTTGCTGCGTCCATGGCGCACATCCCGTCGGCGCGAGCCAGGATGGCCTCTGAGAAGGGCCTGGGGGATCGCTGGCTCAACTCGTTGTCGGACGTGTTGGGGATCGACGTCGAGATCGCCGCGCCCGTCATCGACATGTCAACCTTCACGAACGCTGACTGCATGGCCTGCCCGGTGACCGGCCTGCGGGTGGAGGACCTTGCCGCGGATGCGGCGCCCCGAGGTGAGGAGAAGAATTCGTGACCGCCAACCCGTATGCAGCCCCCAAGGATCCGTTGGCTCCCTATGACGCGGTGCTCGTCGCATCTTTCGGTGGGCCGCGGTCCCCGGAGGAGGTCAGGCCCTTCCTGAGGAGGGTTTCCAACGGTCGCATTCCGGATGAGCGATTGGCCGAGGTCGCTCACCACTATGACCAGTTTGGTGGGGTGAGCCCCATCAACGCGGCGACGGACGCCTTCGTCAACGCCTTGAAGAATGAGCTTCACCAGCACGGAGTCCGAGTCCCGATCCTGCTGGGGAACCGCAACGGCTCACCGTTCCTTGATGACGTCCTGCCCGAGATGCACCAGCACGGTGTGCGTCGAGTGCTTGCCGTCGTCACCTCCGCATATGCCTGCTACTCCGGTTGCCGTCAGTACCGCGAGGAGATTGCTGCGGCCCTCGACCAGGCCGGCATCACGGACATGCAGATCGACAAGGTGCCTCCCTTCAACGAGGCCCCCGGTTTCATTCGCGCCAATGCGGAAGCCCTCATGCAGTCCTTCATGCGCATCCCGCCGACTCCGCTCGAGGCCACCCGAGTCGTTTTCGTCACCCACTCCATCCCCGGCCCCATGCAGGAGGCGTCGGGGGCTGGGCAGCCAGGGACTGACTACATCTCCCAGCACAAGGCGGTGTGCGAGAAGATTGCTGACCAGGTGCGTCATGCCTTCGGCAACATGCCGCAGTGGGATCTGGCCTACTGCTCGCGGTCGGGACGCCCTACTGACCCCTGGCTGGAGCCTGACATCAGTGACCACCTGCGCACCCTTCCGGAGCAGGGGATCAAGTCCGTCGTGGTTGCGCCGATCGGTTTCGTCGCTGATCACATGGAGGTCGTCAATGACCTCGATCACGAGGCAGCTGAGACGGCGGCTGAAATCGGGCTGGCCTTTGCCCGTGCTGCGACCGCTGGCGCTCATCCGGCCTTCGTCGCCGACATGGCGGGCCTGATCATGACCCAGGCAGCGGCTGCCCGAGGAGAGGGCGGAAATCTGACCTCCTGGCCCACCCCCTGTGCTCCCGGATGCTGCCGACGCTGCCCGGACGCCAAGGACATTCCGGCCATTTCCGGAAGTGACGTCGTCGAGCCTGACGAGACACAGGCCTCCGAGCCGGTGGCCGCAGCCGTGGCATCGACTGGTACGGCAACGGCGGCGGAAGCCGCGCACCCAGAACCTGAGGTCCTGTCCGGTCCCAGACCTGCTACCGTTCCTGGACCTGACGCCATTCCTGAGGCCGTCGGACCGGAGCCAGAAGCTCCTTCCCCCTACGACCTTCTGACCAAGGAGATCCCCATGACTGACCATTCGAGCAGCAATTCAGTGATTGAGGGACCTCGCGACGACGAGGCCCCCGCCGGTTCCTACACCGCACCGACTGATCCGCGTGATCATGCCGTCGTCCCGGAGGAGGTCAATGCCTCCAGCAAGTGGGCAATGTACTCGGTATTCAGCGTTGCCACTCCGCTTCCCGCCGACGATGTGGCGCGCCGTCAGCTCATCGAGGGCTCCGACGAGTGGGTCGGACAGTCCGGCGTCGAGACCCGTGGCTGGTATGACCTGTCGGGTCTGCGCGCGGACGCCGACCTGCTGGTGTGGTGGCTGAGCGACAATCCGACGGCCCTGCAGGACGCCTACCATCGGTTCCGCGGATCCGGTCTGGGACGCCATCTCGATCCGGTGTGGTCGAATGTGGGCGTTCACCGTCCGGCAGAGTTCAACAAGTCTCACCTGCCCTCCTGCTTCGCCGGAGTCGCCCCGCGGCGCTGGGCTGCCTTCTACCCCTTCGTCCGTTCCAAGGGGTGGTACCTGCTCCCGGCTGCTGACCGTTCCCGCATGCTGCGCGAGCACGGCATGGTCGGTGCTGCCAGCTCTGACGTCAAGGCGTCCACCTTGGCCGCATTCGCCCTGGGAGACTACGAGTGGATTCTCGCCCTGGAGGGTGACGACCTCGCTCGCGTCGTCGACGTCATGAAGGACCTGCGCTACGTCGAGGCTCGTCGTCATGTTGACGTCGACACCCCCTTCTTCACTGGCGAGCGCGTCTCCCCGGTGACTTGGGCCGACCGCCAGATGAGAGCTTGATGGCGCCCTTGCGTGGCCTGACCGACCCGGTGGGACCGGAATCGCCGCAGACCTACTGGGTGCGGCGTCTGGTCCTGCTCATCGCAGTGGTGATTGTCGTTGCCCTGGTGGTCACGGGTGTTTCCAAGCTCATGGGCGGTTCGAAGAAGTCGGCGGCGCCGGCGGCGTCGTCCTTCACCCCGAACCCGTCATGGACTGACACCGCCTGGGGCCCGGAGACTCCGACTCCCTCGGGTTCGGCCAGTTCCGGCAAGTCCGCTTCCTCCTCGAAATCCCCGTTGGCGACGTCGTCCGCATCAGCGTCGTCATCTCCATCCGCATCGACCGCTGGCGAACTCTGCGAAGGGTCCCAGCTGACGGTCAAGATCACGGGAGACAGCAAGAAGCCCAAGGTGGGTGACACCGAGACCTTCACCGTGGAGGTGAAGAGCTCGTCTGACTGTCGCTGGGACACCCAGAAGGTGAAGCAGACCCTCACCGTCACCTCCGGATCAGACCGCATCTGGTCGACCGAGGGCTGCGGCTCTTGGGGGCCAAAGGGCATCCGTGAGATCAGGTCTAAGGATCCTTGGACCTATAAGGTCTCATGGCCGACCAAACGGTCCACCGACAAGTGCAAGCTGTCGAAGGAAACCCTGGGGAGTGGCTACTACATCGCCACCGTCAACATTGATGGCGGTTCGAGCGATCGGTTCATCATGCAGATGAGTGAGTGACCCTCCATCCACACCCCCTGCCCCATGACATGTTTCGGCTCCCAGCTCTCGAGCTGGGAGCCGAAATCGTTGTCAGTGGAAGTGATGGGTGCGCTGGTCGTTCTCGAAGATTGACTCCAAACCCTGCCGGATCTCGCGGGCCCGCTTCAGCCCCACTCCCTTGACGTCGCCAAGTTCTGACGTGGAGGCCGACACCAAGGTCTGCAGGTTCGAGAAGTGATCGATGATCGCTTGAATCGCCCGGGACGACAAATCGGTGATCGATGCCAGCTGACGGTGTCCACGTGGCTGCATGGGAGCGTCGAGGGGGTGCTCGACAGGATCGAGATCGATGGCCCCAGCCACTTTGGCAACGTCGAGAAGGTCCTCCCAGGGAAGCTTCTGCAGACCGGACAGGGAGAACTCGCCCGGGGCGACGGAGTCCGGCCGGTAATCCTCGGTGAGCAGACGTCCCAGGTCCTCCACCCCGAGGGACAGCTCGTTGCGCTGCAACTGGACCAGACGCCCCTCGACACCAAGTGCGGAGACATAGCCGCGGACCTCGGCGTCGATCCGACGCCACATCTCGACGCGCTGGGCGACGGCTGCGACGTCACGGACCTGGACCTGGTCGCGGACCTCCAGCATGGTGAGGTTGTCAGCTTCCTCAACCAGACGAGCACGGTAACTCGACAGGGTCGCCAGTGCCTGGTTGGCGCGAGCCAGTAGCTGCTCCGGCCTCTCAATCGGGTAACGGCGGCCATTGAGGAACAGGGACATCACTGACATCGACGCCGAGACGACGACCACCGGTGCGCCAGTTTGTTGGGAGAGGCGGTCACCGGTGCGGTGACGGGTACCGGTCTCCATCGTCGGCAGGTTGCCGTCCGGGACGAAGTGGACCGCAGCCGCGGTGATTCGCTCGTGGTCGCTCGAGACGACCAGCCCACCGTCCATCTTCGACAGCTCGCGAAGAGCCTGTGGAGTGAGCCGGACGTCGAGTGAAAAACCGCCGGAACACACCTCATCGATCTCCGGGCCATTACCGAGCACGATGAGGCCACCGGTACGTCCATTGATGATCCGGTTGAGTCCTTCCCGGATAGGTGTGCCGGGGGCGAGCAGGGCCATCAGGTGACGGACCCGTGCGGCCTCCGTCTCCCGATCGCTCTCGGGGGTCGGCTGGGCGTCGGTCATGAGACGACTCTAGTTCTACCCATCGAAGTTCTCACCTCGGATGTGCTCATCATGACTGGTCCGCCTTGCGCTGCCGACGCAGGTTGAGCACCGACAGTGCCTCGGCCACACTGCCGACCTCGATGACATGGAGGCCGTGCATGGACGGGACCTTGGTGTGCGCCTCGCGGGAATTGCGTGGCACGACGGCGAGGTCAAAGCCGAGGCGTGCTGCCTCTCCCACGCGTCTCTCCAAACCAGGGACACGTCGCAGATCACCAGCGAGTCCGACCTCTCCCAGGGCCACGACTCGCGTCGGGAAGTTGGCGTCGAGAACAGCCGAGGCTGCCGCCACTGCGATCGCCAGATCGGCCGACGGGTCCGACACCCTGGCCCCACCCACCGTCGAGACGTAGACATCCCGGTTGCTCAGTGGCATGCCTGCCTTGCGTTCCAGGACGGCCAGAATCATGGCGACCCTGCTGCCCTCGACCCCATGGGTGGTGCGCCGCGGGTACTTCTCGGATGCTGATGGGGCCACCAGCGCCTGCACCTCCGAGAGCAGGGGACGGCGACCCTCCATCGTCACCGTCACGCAGGTGCCCGGTTGGGGATCGGCATTGTCCGAGGTGAACAGTCCCGACGGATCGGGTACCTCCATGATTCCGCTGTCGGTCATCTCGAAGCAGCCCACCTCGTCGGCCGGGCCGTAACGGTTCTTGGCGGCGCGAACCATGCGGAATCCGGAGTGACGGTCACCCTCGAAGTTGAGGACGACGTCGACCAGGTGCTCCATGGTGCGCGGACCGGCGATCGACCCCTCCTTGGTGACGTGACCGACGATGATGACGGCCATGCCACGCCGCTTGGCCACCCGTACCAGCGCACCGGTGACCTCCCTCACCTGGGAGACCCCGCCCGGGGAGCCGTCAGCCTGACTCGTCCCCACCGTCTGAGCCGAGTCCAGCACCATGAGGGAAGGCTCGGTCTGCTCGATGTGTCCCAGTACCGTCCCCAGGTCGGTCTCGGAGGCCAGATAGAGTTCGTCAGCAAGTGAATTCGTACGACCCGCCCGCAGTCTCACCTGTGCCGCCGACTCCTCACCCGTGACGTAGAGGGTGCGTCGTCCGGCCTTGGCCCATTTGGCAGCGACGTCGAGGAGCAGGGTCGATTTTCCGACTCCTGGTTCTCCGGCGAGCAGCACGACGGCCCCGGGCACCAGACCACCTCCGAGCACCCGGTCCAACTCGCTGATCCCGGTGAGGTGACGGTTGGCGGCCTGCTCACTCACCTCGCCGATGGGCACCGCCTTGGAGGTGGGTGTCGACGAGGCAACCGCAGTGAGCTTCGGTGCTCCCCTCTCGACCACCGAACCCCAGGTCTGGCACTCCCCGCAGCGACCGACCCACTTGGACGTCGTCCAGCCGCACTCGGTGCACACCCATGTCGGAGCCTGCATCTTCTTCGCCATGGCTCATACCCTGTCAGCAGGGGCCGACAGGTTCGACGATGGTGGTGTTCCGGTGGTGTCCTCCTCAGGCCACCGGCGGGTAGTGCGGCCACCACATGGCGTCCTGAACTGCCTGCACGACGTTGTCGGGATGTTTCGTGGCGATTCCCTCCTCGATGGCGGCCTGGACGACCGCCACTGCGACCGTCGCCGAGGAAGCCCGCAGATTCTCCACGGCGGGGAGAAGGGATGCTCCCGCCGGACGCGGGTCCACCTGGGAGGCGACGGCCTCGGCCGCGGCGAGGATCATGCCGGCGCTCACTCGCTCGGCTCCCGAGACAATGACCCCCAGCCCCAGGCCCGGGTAGAGGAGGGCGTTGTTGCCCTGTCCGATCTCATAGCGCACACCGTCATACTCAAAGGGCTCAATCGGGATGCCGGTGGAGACCAGGGCCTTTCCCCTCGACCATGAGATGACGTCTGCCGGCACCGCCTCGATCTTCTCGGTGGGGTTCGGCAACGGCAGGATGATGGGACGCTCGACCCCCTTGCACATCTCCTCGACGACCTGCTGGGTGAAGGCGTCGTGGTCGGTGGAGGTGCCGATGAGGATCGTCGGGTGAACCTGCCGGACCGTCTCCACCAGACCGATATGCCCGTTTGAATGAGCCCAACGACGCGTCTTACCGGCTGGCTTGGCGTAAGGCTCCTGGTAATCGGGCAAATTCTCCATGTCGTCGGTGACCAGCCCTTTGCGGTCGATGAGCCAGATTCGATCAATAGCCTCCTGCTGACCCAGGCCATCACTGATCATGGCCTCTCGGATCTGGTCGGCAATTCCGGTACCGGCGGTACCTGCCCCGTACACCAGCAGACGCTGACTGGCGAAGGTCTGTCGGGTGACCTTGAGACCGGAGATAACGGCGGCCAGGACGATGGCTGCCGTACCCTGCATGTCGTCATTGAAGATGCGATGGCTCCCGGCATTCTGCACCAGAATCCGACGGGCATTGGAGGCCCCGAAGTCCTCGAAGTGCAGCAGGGCATGCGGGTACAGCTCGCTGGCGACCTCGAGGTATTCGTGGATGAGTTCGTCATAGCGTTCCCCGCGCACTCGGGCATGACGATTGCCGAGGTACGACGGGTCGTTGAGCAGGTATGCGTTGTCGGTGCCGACGTCGAGGTTGACGGCGATGGTCCGCTCCGGACGGATGCCCGCGGCTGCCGTGTAGAGAGCGAGCTTGCCTATGGAGATGTCGGTCCCGTTGACTCCCCAGTCCCCAATTCCGAGTATCTGCTCGGAATCGGAGACAACGAGGAGGTCGACGTCGTCAGGCCCCAACTCGAGGGTCTCGAAGGAGGGACGGACATCCTCGATGTGGTCGACGGACAGGTAGACCGCGCGGGAGCGTCGGTAGGCGTGACTCCACTTCTTGATGGCCTCGCCGACGGTGGGGTCGTAGATCACCGGCAGCAATTCGACGAGGTGATCGACCAGCAGCTTGTAGTAAAGGGTCTCGTTACGGTTCTGCAGTTCTTCCAGGAATACGTAACGGTCAATGTTGCGGTCGAATCCCTGGAGCTGGCGGTAGCAGCGCTGGGCCTGCTGCTCGAGAGTCTCGACGGCTGCCGGAAGCCGTCCGATCATCCCGTGCTCCAGCCGTTCGGCGCGAGTGAAAGCCGTTCCCCGATTCGTGATCGGGTTCGTCATGGGTCCGGGTTTCCTGGACACGACAACCTCCCGGTAATGACTTCGTTTCTTACACTACCGGGAGGTTCTGTCAGTTTTTTAACGTCAGATGCGAACTCGTCCGTGGGACGGGGTGTCGAAGGTCACGGCGTCAATGCCGGGGTGGCCATTCGGGCTGGTGAAGTCGAAGGTGATGCCCTCGACCTCGTCGGGAATGGTTTCTCCCAGCCAGTTCTCGACGCGCTGACGCGATCCGGACACCTCGACCGAGGCGAGGGTGACGTTGCCGCTCAGGCTGGAGGGCAGCAGCTCGGCCGGGGAGGTCCACTTGATGAAGAAAGGAAGCTGCGGGTCAGCCATCAGGCCCTTGATGCCGATCTGGCGCCACTCGAGGTGACGACCATCGGGGAAGGTACGGTTACCGGGCACCGACTCACGCTCGAGGCGCTTCTCGTAGGGGGCGAGATCGTCGACGGAGACGGCCCACCCCATCCATCCGCCGCCCTGTTCCTGACGTGCGCGCACGGCCTGGCCGAAGACGGCCTTCTCGGCTGCGGGGTGGTCCAGCACCTCCACAACCTCGATGTAACGCGGCCCGACCAGCGGCAGAATGCGGTTGCGGGTTCCAAAGCTCGGATGGACTCCGCCGTTGATGAATGAGGTCCCCAGGATTTCGCCAAGGCGAGCGGCATCCTCATCGAGACCTGCAGGGCCAGCGGCGAACATGAGATGGTCGACGTGCATGGCAGTATTGTCCCCTTTGTGCTTTCCATGATGAAATCCGACCCCCGGTTGACTGCAATGAAGCGGGTCCGAGCGAGGTCTTGAGGGGATGTGGACGGGGCGCGCATTCCTTGGCTCGTGGCACGCCGTCGACCCCGACAAGGTAGGTTGAGCGTGTGCCTGACAGTGCCGGACCTGACAAACCCTCGACCACGGCTGCTTCCAGTGCTCCCCGCGTGACGTTGTCGACGACCTCGGTCTATCCCGAGTCGACGGTCGATGCCTTCGCCCGCGCCAAGGCCATTGGTTATGACGGGGTGGAACTCATGGTCGGCATCGACCCGGTTGCCGCTGATGTCGACCGAATCGTCGACTTGTCGGCAGAACACGACGTCAAGGTGTGGTCGATTCACGCTCCATGCCTGCTCGTCACTCCGAATGTGTGGGGAGGCGACTCCTGGGGCAAGCTGGACAAGGCCGCCGAGGCTGCAGGACGACTTGGCTCTGAGCTCATCGTTGTCCATCCGCCCTTCCGCTGGCAGCGCGACTATGCGAGCCAGTTCGAGGAAGGCATCGCCGAGCTCAATGAGAAATACGCCCCACTGGTTTTTGCCGTGGAGAACATGTACCCGTGGCGTACCCCGGCGGGCCGTTTCGCCGCATACCTGCCGGGATTCGACCCCACCAAACTCAGCTACGACCACCTCGTCCTGGACCTCTCCCACGCCGCCACGGCCCAGATGGACTCGCGAAAGCTCGTGGACCTGTGGGGGCCGCGACTGCGTCACATCCACCTCACCGACGGTTCGGGCACCTTCAAGGACGAGCATCTTCTGCCCGGCCGGGGAAATCAGCATGCCTGGGAGGTCGTCGAGCGTGCCGTGGCCGGCGGGTTCAACGGTGACATCGTCCTCGAGGTCAACACCCGTAAGCTCTCCAGGCAGGGAGCTGGGCAAGGTGCCCGGTTCGAGGCGCTCTCCGAAGTCCTGATGCAGACCCGTATGGCCGTTGACCGTGGCATCTTCGCGCGTCGTGACATCGAGGCGCAGCAGGAGGCCCATCAGTGACCGAGAATCGACACGATTTCCGTGGCGGGGCTCTGCTTGCATCGGGTCGACGTCTAGCGATGCAACTGGCGATGGATCCGACCATTGCCGACGAGGTTTCCCAGTCACGTTTGGCCCGTGAGATCGCCGCGACCTATGTCGCTGGTGAGGACGTCGGGACAGCCATCGAAAAGGCTGCCGACCAGGTGTTCAAGGATCTGGACGTCAGCCTGCATCCCCTCGACCCCGCCGCCGTCGACGTCGCCCAGGCTCGCCGGGCGACAGTCGGGCTGTGCGAAGTGATCGAGAGGCTCGGTGCCGATCCGGCGTTTGGTGGCCACAGCGAGGTCTCCATCAGCCTCGCGGCTCTGGGACTGCGAGTTGACGACGAGCTCGCCCGGGAAAACGCCAGGCAGATCTGCGATATCGCTCGCGACAACCACGTCGCCGTGACGGTGGACGACGAGGGCCCGGACATCCATGATCGTTCCCACCGCATCGGCATGGACCTGCTGGAGGACTACGAGAACACCGGCATCGTCATCCAGGCGGCCCGCCACGATTCCCTCACCCAGGTGAGGGAACTGGCCGCTCCGGGGAGGCGCATCAGGCTGTGCAAGGGTTCCTACACTGGCCCTCGTTCGGTCACCCTGATCCATCCCCATGACGTCGATCTGAGGATGGCGGCATGCCTGCGTGCCCTCATGACCGGCCCCTCGACGGTGATGCTGGCCAGCCATGATCCGGTCTTCGTCGCCCTCGGCGAGCAGCTCATGGCTAGTTTGGATCGACCCCTGGAATTTCAGATGCTGCAAGGAATTCGTCCCCTCGAGCAGCGCAGGCTGGTGGACATTGGCCACCGGGTGAGGGTTTATCTGCCCTATGGACATGATTGGTACCGGTACTGCACTCGACGGATCGTCGAGAGACCGGGCAATATTTGGCTGTTCGGAAGGTCGCTGGTGGAGAGGCGTTGACGATGTGGAATGGCACGAGCACCGTCTCCCCTCGCCGGTGCCTGGACGAAACCCCTCGCCGGGGAATCATAGGGGACCACTGGGCGGATCGGCGCCTGCTGTGGGAGACGATTTTCCTCCTGGCCGTCAGCCTGGGGCAGTCCGCGTGGTACTCAATTCTGCGAATGATCGAGAGACTCACCCGCGGTGTGCCGATGGATCAACAGACCTCGAAGCTCAACTCATCGGTGACCCCCGGGCGTCCCTGGCTTGATCTGCTCTACCAGTTATCTGACATCGTCTTCGGTGTCGCACCGGCCCTGCTGGCTCTGCTACTGCTCGCCCAGGTCAAGCCCCCTCGCAAGGGTGTTCGTCACGCCCTCGGTCTGCAAGGGCCGGGGTGGGGACAGGATGTCGGCGCCGGAGCGATTCTGGCCGTCATCATTGGCATTCCCGGGCTTGGTTTCTACCTCGCCGCTCGCGCACTGGGGCTGAACACGACGGTTCAGGCCTCCCAACTGCAGCATGTGTGGTGGATGGTCCCGGTACTCATCGGTCTGGCCCTCATGAATGCGGTCCTGGAGGAGACCGTCATGGTCGGCTACCTGTTCACGCGGTGGCGTCAGATCGGGTGGTCGACGACGATGGTCATCGTCGTCTCGGCCGTCATTCGCGGCACCTATCACCTGTACCAGGGCTGGGGTGGTTTCCTCGGCAACATCATCATGGGTCTTTTCCTGGGATGGGTCTTCTCCAAGAGACGTCGACTTCTGCCCCTCATCGTGGCCCACGTCTTCCTCGACATCGGCTCCTTCATCGGATACGCCTATCTGGTCGGTCACGTCAGCTGGTTGTGAGTCCATTCGGACACTGCGCGGACCTGTCGTGGCATGCCCCTACCATGGGCGGCATGAAGCTTGGAGTCTTCGGAGCCACTGGACAGGTCGGTCGGGTCATGCGCACCTTGCTGGCGGAGCGTCATTTCCCAGCTGACGACGTGAGGTTCTTCGCCTCTGCCCGTTCGGCCGGCCAGAAGTTGCCATGGGAAGACGGTGAGGTCGTCGTCGAGGACACTGCGACGGCTGATTTCTCAGGCCTTGATATCGCGATCTTCTCCGCGGGTGGCGGTACCTCTCGCGAGTTCGCCCCCAAGGTGGCTGCTGCCGGGGCCGTCGTCATCGACAACTCCTCGGCCTGGCGACGCGACCCTGACGTCCCGTTGGTCGTCAGCGAGGTCAACCCTGAGGACATCGCCAAGCGTCCCAAGGGGATCATCGCCAACCCGAACTGCACGACGATGGCGGCCATGCCGGTGCTCAAGCCGCTTCATGACGCTGCCGGACTGACCCGCCTCGTCGTGGCCACCTATCAGGCGGTCTCCGGATCGGGCGTCGCCGGAGTGCGCGCCCTCACCGAGCAGACCGCAGCCATCGACGGCCCCTCTGCCCTGGCCCTGGACGGACGGGGAGTACCGGTCGATGATTTCGGGCCCTACGTCGCGCCGATCGCCTTCAACGCCGTCCCGGTCGCTGGCAACTTCGTTGATGACGGAACCGGCGAGACCGACGAGGAGCAGAAGCTGCGCAACGAGTCGCGCAAGATCCTCCATATCCCGGATCTGCTGGTCGCCGGAACCTGCGTGCGGGTGCCGGTGTACAGCGGCCACGGGCTGGTGGTGCACGCGGAATTCCGTGACGATCTGAGCCCCGAGAAGGCTACCGAGCTGTTGGTGAAGGCTCCGGGTGTCAAGGTCGTCGACGTCCCGGATCCTCGCTCTGCCGCCGGAACCGATCCGTCCCTGGTCGGGCGTATCCGTCCTGATCAGTCCGCCCCGGCAGGCAAGGGGCTGGTGTTCTTCTGTTCCGCGGACAACCTGCGAAAAGGTGCCGCCCTCAATGCCGTGCAACTGGCCGAACTGGTGGCTGCCGAATGAGCGGGAAGGTTGCGGTTCTGGGCTGCGGGACGATGGCCGGAGCCCTCATCGGTGGGCTCATCGACGCCGACACGATCAAGGCTGACGATGTCGTGGCGACGGCGCGGTCGGAGTCCCATCGCGAGGAGATCGCCAGGGCTCTGGGTGTGAAGACGACGGCGGTCAACGCCCAGGCTGCCCGTGACGCTGACCTCGTCATTCTCGGCGTCAAGCCCTATGCGGCCGCCGGAGTGCTGGAGGAGGTCGCGGATTCCCTCAAGGATGACGCGATCATCATCTCCATCGCCGCCGGTGTCACCACCGAGAAGTTGCTCGCTGCCTGGCAGGGCAATGTCGTCCGCGTCATGCCCAACACCCCCGTCCGAGTGGGCAAGGGCGCGTTTATCGTCAGCCCTGCGCCAGGTGCTGAGGAGGCCGGCGAGAAGGTCGTCGAGATCTTGGGGACGGTCGGGAGGGTCGTCGAGGTGCCCGAGAAACTGCATGATGCCGCCACGGCCGTGTCGGGCTCCGGCCCGGCCTACGTCTTCCTGGTGGCCGAGGCAATGATTGACGCTGCCGTCGCCATGGGACTGCCGCGCGACCAGGCGAGCCAGCTCACCGTCGCCACCCTGGCCGGCTCGGCCGAGCTGTTGTCCGGAGACGAGCACCCGGCAGTGCTGCGTTCCGAGGTGACGAGCCCCGGCGGGACCACCGCGGCGGCCCTGGCTGAGTTGGAAGCTGGGGGGCTGCGCGCCACTTTCGCCGATGCGATGATGGCATGTCGAGACCGTGCGGCGGGCGCGTCCTGACGGGTCAGCGCGGCGTTTTTGGCTCGATTGCAGATCACAGCGTAAAGTAATCCTTTGTCCGCCTTGTCGGTGGGCCGAGAACTTCGCACCCACCCGGGTGCACCAAACTTCCAGTTCCAACGAAAGAGGTTGACCGTGGGATCCGTGATCAAGAAGCGTCGCAAGCGCATGGCGAAGAAGAAGCACCGCAAGCTGCTCAAGAAGACGCGTATTCAGCGTCGTCGCGCCGGCAAGTGACGCTTCGGGCGGTTGTGCATGTGGCGACGACATCGGCATGACACGACTGCCCCTCGCTGCGGTGAATCACGGCCCCTCGACCCGCCGGTCGAGGGGCGCGTCGTTGTTGTCACCCGCCAGGGGTGTCATCTGTGCGATGAGGCCATCGAACTCGTTGCACAGATGAGAGAGGATCACCGCGATCTCGTGCCCGAACCGACGATCGTCGACGTCGACACCGATGAGGACCTACGCTCCCGCTGGGGCGACCACGTCCCGGTCACCTTCGTCGACGGCACCCTCATTGCCTACTGGACCCTTGACGCCGACACCTTCATGTCGGCCTTGTGTGATGGCCCCACTCTTCCGGCGGTGCTGCCCTGACAGTCGGAACGTCCAGCGGGCGGGCAGGTTTGCACGTTGCCCCGCAGACCAGCACTATTGACCTCAATGCCCAATGTTGGAGCACACCGCCCGGCATGGCGGCAGACACCGGAAGGACTCCAGATGACTGACGAGGCTCTCCAGCCGATGCCACAGTCGGCCGGTGATCTGGGCACCGCGTCGGCCCAGGCCAGGGTGCAGTTCGTGGGCACTGGCCCAGGAGATCCGAATTTGTTGACCCTGGGGGCCGTCGACGCCATCAATCGCGCCCAGGTCATCGTCATTTCGTGCCCGGGACACCGCATTCTGCTCGGCAACGACTTCCTGGAGCTCCATTCCGACGTCAGGATCGTCTCGGCTGGTAGCCCCGACGAAGAGGCAGCCGTCCTGTCCAGCCAGCCTGGAACGGGGGCACCTACCCCGGTCAAGGTCGCGGAGCACTGCGCCGACGTCACCGCCACCATCATTGATGCGGCCTCCCAGGGACTTGAGGTCGTCCGTCTCGTTAGCGGGGACCCATTCCTCGATGGCGACATCGGCGCCGAGGCCGCTGCCGTGGCCCGCGCCGACCATGATGTCGACGTCGTCCCCGGTGTCACCGGGATGACGGCAGTTCCGGAGTACGCCGGTCTGGCCCTCCATGGCCATGACGTCCAGCTCATCGGTGACGCCGCCTGTCAGCGAGACATCGCGGGCAGGGGATCGACCTGGTCGGCCAACGGACTCGTCGTCGTCAACACTTCGGCCGGCCGGATCAAGGAGGTCGTCAAGCATGCGATGGCCTCTGGTCGCAGCGAGGACGAGCCGGCAGCCCTCATCTGCCACGGCGCAACGACCCAGCAGACCACCCACACCACCACCCTCGGCGAGCTGCCGCAGACCGCCAAGTCCGCTCGGCTAACCGACGCCGAGCTGATTCACATTGCCATCGGCAAGGTCGTCGAGGCTCCGGAGCGCGAACAGCTTGACTGGTACGAGTCCAAGCCGCTGTTCGGCTGGAGGATCCTCATCCCGCGCACTCGCGACCACTCCGCGACCCTGCCCTCACGTCTGCAGAGCTACGGCGCTCACTCCCTCGACGTCCCGACGATCTCGATGGAACCTCCGCGCACCCCGCAGCAAATGGACAAGGCCATCCGCGGTCTCGTCGAGGGACGCTACGAGTGGGTTGTCTTCACCTCCGCCAATGCCGTGCGGGCCGTCTCCGAGAAGCTGGAGCAGATCGGTTTGGACGCCCGCGCTTATTCGGGTCTGCGCATCGCCGCCATCTTCGAGTCGACGATCAACGCCCTGGCCGAGTGGGGAGTGCGACCTGACTTGGTGCCGTCCGGGGAGCAGTCCACCCGCGCCCTGGCCGCAGTATTCCCGGCCTTCGACGAGGCCCTTGACCCCATCAACCGGGTCTTCGTGCCGCGTGCCGACATCGCCACCGAGTCCCTGTCGGCCGACCTGTCCGAACTGGGCTGGGAGGTCGAGGATGTCGTCGGATACCGCACTGTTCGTGCCGCCCCGCCGCCAGCCGAGACACGCGAGGCCATCAAGACCGGCAAGTTCGACGCCGTCGTCTTCACCTCTTCGACGACGGTGCGCAACCTCGTCGGTATCGCCGGTAAGCCGCACAAGCACACCGTCGTCGCTGCCGTGGGCATGCGCACTGCCGAGACCTGCCGGGAGCACGGTCTGACGGTCGACGTCATCGCCCCGGAACCGACTGCGTTGAGCCTTGCTGACGCCCTCGCCGATTTCGCCGCGAAGCGTCGTGACGACATGGTCGCCAAGGGCCTGCCGGTCGTTCGGCCTTCCCAGCGCAAGCGTCGGGGCCGTCACCCATCACGCTGACGCTGACACAGCCCTATGACGTAGGGTCATGGGCAGAGGCGGGCTCTGCGACCCGCGAGGTATCGGAAGGGGAGACGATGGGCGCCACGACGACCGTCCACCTGCTGCGCCACGGTGAGGTCGACAACCCGACCGGGGTCTTGTACGGGTGTATGCCCGGATACCACCTGTCACCACTGGGACGACGAATGGCCGCCCGCGCTGCCGAGCATTTCGCTGGTGTTGAGTTGTCCGCCCTGGTGAGCTCCCCGCTGGAGCGCGCCCGGGAGACGATGGCCCCCATCGCCGCTGTGCACCCAGAGCTCGAGGTGCGTGTCGATTCCGACGTCATCGAGGCGGCCAATGTCTTCGAGGGGCAGGTCTTCGGCAAGGGCAACAAGGCTTTGCGCAATCCTCGTAACTGGCGTCATCTGTCGAACCCGTTCACCCCAAGCTGGGGAGAGCCCTACGTCGAGATCGCCGAGCGAATGACCCGGGCGATCATGCGTGCCGCCGAGGAGATTCCTGAGGGCGGACAGGCCCTCATCGTCTCCCATCAGCTGCCGATCTGGATTGCCCGTTGCGCAGCCGAGGGGCGACGTCTTCCCCACGATCCGCGTTCCCGTCAGTGCACCCTCGCCTCCGTGACGAGTTTCGGTGTGCTCGACGGTCGCATCGTGCGCGTCGATTACTGCGAACCGGCTCGCGACCTCATCCCGGCCAAGGATCGTCGGGCCAACATCTCCGCAGGTGGTGCACGGGAGTGAGGACTCGGCTCATCACCGTCCTCGCGGCGACAACCCTCATGGTGACCGGGGTCTCGGCGTGCTCGTCGACCTCAGCCAGTGACGACAAGGGATTTGCGGCCGGTGACGGATCCTGGTCGAGGGTTCCGGCCGACAAACGTGAGCCTGCCCCCGTCCTCACCGGCAAGGACCTGGACGGCAAGGAGATCAGCACCGCTGACGCCAAGGGCAAGGTCATCGTCCTCAATGTGTGGGGATCATGGTGCGCCCCTTGCCGTCACGAGGCCCCAGCCCTGGTGAAGGCCGCCGGTCGCACCAAGGATGTCGCCGTCTTTTACGGCATCAACACCCGAGACCTGGATCCAGGTCCGGCTCAGGCCTTCTCCCGAGCCTTCGACGTCACGTACCCGAGCTTCTACGACCCGGACGGGGCGATGCTTCTCAAGTTCAGCGAGCTGCCTCCCAAGGCCATCCCGTCCACCCTCGTCATCGACCGCAAGGGCCGTTCAGCCGCTCGATTCCTGGGAGAAGTGAGCACCGCCACCCTCGTCCAGGCGATCAATGACGTTGCCAAGGAGAGTCAGTGACGCCCCTTGACCTGGGGTCCTGGGCCGCTGAAGCACTGACGGGATCGATGGCCGGAGCGATCCCGGTGGCGGTCTTCGCCGGTGTGTTGTCCTTCTTCTCACCGTGTGTCCTGCCCCTCGTCCCTGGCTACCTCAGCTATGTGACGGGTTTGGGCGCGGCCGACGTCATCGAGGGACGGCATCGCGCCCGCACCGTGGTGGGCACGATCCTCTTCGTCATCGGTTTCACCGTTGTCTTCGTCGCGACCGGCACGGTCATCGGTACCCTCGGTCGGACACTCATGGGTCATCGGCGAACCATTGAGATCATCGTCGGAGCTTTGACGATCCTGCTTGGCGCCATGTTCGCCGGCCTTGTACCGCTGGGACGACGCGAACTGCGGATCCATCGCCTTCCCCGAGCGGGACTGGCTGCTGCGCCGATCCTGGGAATCGTCTTCGGGCTGGGTTGGACCCCGTGCATCGGGCCGGCCCTCTCGGTGGTCTACGGACTGTCATTGACCCAAGGATCCGCTGTTCGTGGGGCAGTACTGGCCACCTGTTATTCGTTGGGGCTGGGTATCCCGTTCATCGCTGCCGCTGCGGCTCTGGTGTGGATCGGTCGCACGGTCGACGCGGTGCGTGCCCACCAACATGCCGTGCAGCGTGTCGGAGGAGTGCTCATGATGGCCATAGGCGTGCTGTTGGTCACCGGGTGGTGGGAGTCGATAATGGCGATGCTGAGAACCTGGGCGGCCAAGTTCGGGGCGGTGATCTGATGGGTGATTCCGTGAAGGACGCGAAAGTGACGGACTCGAGGAGCTCGACCTCGGCTCGTGGGAGCGGCGGACTCGGTTTCGGCGCATCCATGCGGTGGTTGTGGGGTCAGCTGACGAGCATGAGGACGGCCCTCATCCTGCTGTTCCTGCTGGCCTTGGCATCCATCCCGGGGTCGATGGTGCCGCAGACCGCAAACAGCGCGATCAAGGTCTCCGACTTTGCCGCCAACCACCCCACCCTGGATCGTATCTACCGGCCGCTGGGGATGTACCACGTCTACACCTCGGTGTGGTTCTCGGCGATCTACCTGCTGCTGTTCATCAGCCTCATCGGCTGCATCATTCCGCGCATCATCAGTCACGTGAAGGCCTTGCGCCGGCAGCCTCCTCGCGTCCCCGCCAGGCTGGACCGGTTGGCAGCCCATGCCTCGACGACCACCTCTGATTCGGCCGAGGAGGTCGACAAGCGAGCCCGGGAGTGGTTGAAGGCCCGACGTTACCGGTTCGTCGTTGACGACGATGGCTCCATTCGTGCCGAGGCCGGCCGCCACCGCGAGACGGGCAACCTGATCTTCCACGGCTTCCTGGTTCTGCTGCTCGTTGGTGTCGGCTGGAATACCCTGTGGGGATTCAAGGGGACCTCGGTCGTCGTCGAGGGTCAGGGATTCTCCAACAACATCACCCAGTACGACGAGTTCAAGGCAGGGTCGATGGTCGACACCGACGATCTGGCCCCGTTCTCCATGAAGCTGCGCAAGTTCACAGCATCCTTCGAGACCGGCACGGTTCAGCGTGGTGCTGCTCGCAGCTTCGACGCCACCGTCGACCTCACCGTGGACGGCACGACCGAGACTCGAGACTTGCAGGTCAATCACCCGCTGCGGATCGGCTCGACCAAGGTCCATCTGCTGGGCCATGGCTACGCCGCAGACGTTCTCGTCCGCGACGGAAATGGCAAGGTCGCCTATTCGGGTCCTGTGGTCTTCCTGCCTCAGGACGGCAACTTCAAGTCCGTCGGTGTCATCAAGGCTCCCGACGCCCGCCCGGATCGTCTGGCCTTCCAGGGATTCTTCCTACCGACGGGCACGATCACGGCTGGTGGCCCGACCTCCCTCTTCCCAGACGCCCTCAACCCGCAGCTGTACCTGACCGCCTGGTACGGCAAACCGGCAGGCGAGACGGGTGTTCCGTCGAACATCTACACCCTCGACACGACCGGCATGACCCAGGTGACGAACGGCAAGGAGAAGTCCCGATTCGTGCTGTCGCCGGGGCAGGGATACAAGCTGCCCGACGGCAGAGGATCGATCCAGTTCAACGGCTGGCAGCGCTGGGCCAAGATCCAGGTGTCCCAGACCCCTGGTCTACCGCTGACCTTCCTGTCCGTGCTGCTCTCAGTGGCCGGTCTGTGCTTGAGTCTGTTCTCACGGTCGCGACGGGTGTGGATGAGAATGACGCCCGTCGAGGAGGGCTTGAAGGTGGAAATCGGTGGCCTGGACCGCAGTGACTCCCGATCCGGTGCGGTGGACGATGTAAACTCTCTGCTGGCTGCGGTACACGGAGATAGCATGTCAGGCGACATCAAGGAGGCCCAGTCGTGAGTGTGGAGAATCTGTCGGCCGTCGGTATCGTCACCGCGGCGGTGCTCTACATGCTTGCCTTCCTGGCTCACGTCGTGGAATGGGCCAGTGTGCGCGGGGTCGAGCACCCCAGCCACAAGGCGCGGTTGCGATCCGAGACGTGGGGGAGGATGGGCCTCAACCTCACCGTCCTGGGTGCCATCTGCGCGACCATCGGCGTCGTCTGCCGTGGTATCGCGGCACATCGGTTGCCCTGGGGCAACATGTACGAGTTCGTCACCTCGGCGCTGCTCTTCGTCGTCATCGCGTACCTCGTCCTCGTCGCCGTCCGTCAGGTCAGGTGGATGGGCATTGCCGTCACCCTGTTGCTGGCTGTTGGTAACGGCCTGGCAGCCACCGTGTTCTACGTGGCTGTCGCGCCGCTGGTCCCGGCCCTGCATTCGGTGTGGTTCGTCATCCACATTGTCGCGGCTTGTATTGCTGCTGCTGCGCTCAATGTCGGTGCCATTGCCTCGATCATGTATCTCATCTCGATGAACGCCCGGGCGAAGGCTGAGCGGACTGGAATTCCCGTCAGGGGATTGCTCGCCAAGCTTCCTTCCCCGGAGTCCATGGACACCCTGGCCTACCGTGCACATGCCATCGGCTTTCCGATCTGGACCTTCACCATCGCGGCCGGCTCAATCTGGGCTGACTACGCATGGGGCCGGTTCTGGGGATGGGATCCCAAGGAGACCTGGTCCCTGGTGACCTGGGTGGTCTACGCGGCCTACATGCACGCCCGCTCCACAGCCGGATGGCGCGGACGCCCGGCTGCCGTCATCGCGATCATCGGTGTGGCCTGTTTCTGGTTCAACTTCATCGGTGTCAACCTGATCTTCAACGGCTTGCATTCGTATGCCGGCATCTGACATGAAGGGTTCCTTCTCCGAATCCCACGATGATTGGCTTCCCCAGCTCTACCAAGAGAAGTGGGACGCTTTCGTCAGGTTGGCCACCCTGTTGCTGGCAGACCAGCGGGTGGCCGAGGCTGCCGTCATCGCAGCCTTTGTCACCAGTTACCGGCGCGATCCGCGGTTGCATTCCCACCAGCATGCCGTGTCGTATCTGCGCACCGCCGTCGTGAACAAGGCTAGGGGTCGACAACCGGCAGAACGAGACACAACTCCTCCCCAAGCCCCCGACGAGTTGGCGTACTGGTGTCTGCGGGGGCTGCCGGCCCGACAGCGTGAGGTGCTGGTCCTCAAATTCGCGACAGCAGATCTGTCAGACGACGAGATCGCCGAGACCCTGGGCATGAGCGTCAATGGCGTTCACAACAACGAGACGAAGGGTCTGACTGCCATCGGTGAGACGCTGCGGCCTGGTTCCCACACGAACCCCGGCCATGCCGATCCCAGGGTCGAGGCGGTCGTGCGCTCGGCCCTGGAAACCATCATGGAGTCGATCCGTCCGAACTCCGGCTATGACGCCATCACCTCTCAGATTTCCCGGAAACCGCGTCGTGGCCTTCCCGCCAACTGGATCGTCGCCCTGGCCTGTCTGGTGGCACTGGGACTTGGCATTCTGTCTCCCCTGCTGGGCTCGAATCACAGTTCGACGACGAGTGATTCGGAGGCGGCACCGGCTGCCCGAACCCCGCAGGCCAGCGACCAGTCCCTGCCGACCGTTCAGACTGGGTTGGATGTCTTCTACCTGGGCCGTGACGACGGGCTCATCCACCGTGAGCTGCGTGACCTGCCGACCCTCGGCGACCTGTTGGGAACGGCAGTTGGGGCGGTTCTCAACGTCGCGCCCCTCGACCCGAATTACACATCCGGGTGGGCAGCTGGCCAGGTGAACCGGGCATCGGTCAAAGGAAAACGCATCACCATCGACCTGTCGGCATCCGCCTTCAGCCAGTTCAAGAATGGCGAACAGGTGCAAAGGGCCATCCAGCAGCTCGTCGTGACCGCCACGGCGGCCGTCGGTGACCGCACCGGTGACAAGTCGGTGCGCATCCTCGTTGATGGTTCGCCGAACCTGCCGATCATTGGCAAGCCCGCCACGGATTTCGTCGACGAAGGTCTTGCTCAGTGCGCCCGGGTGTGGGTCGACACGCCACAGGCCGGTGCCGATGTGTCGTCGGGCAAGATGACCATCAGTGGTTTCGCCCAGCCGACGGTTTCCGTCATGACATACGAAGTGAGGTCCCCCCAGGGCAATCAGATGGTCACCAGCGGGCAGATCAACATCTCGGCCACTGACGGCGACAGGTGGCGCCCGTGGAGCGCCACCGTAACCATGCCCAAGGGGGAGTATGACGTGGTGATCCGGGAAGGAAACCGCATCGCTGGCGAGAAGGTTGTGACGGCGAAGTAGCCGTCAGACCTTGAGGTACTTCTCCGCCTCAGTCATCACCAGACGCGGTGGCAGGTGTGGAGCCAACCGTGCGACGGCGCGGTTGATGAATCCGTCGATGGCGTAGGGACGATGACGGGCCAGAGCGTCGAAGGCAGTACGCACCACATCGTCGGGCTGACGACGCATTCCAGCTCCCATCTTCGGCACACCGGCGACGTCGAAGAATCCGGTCTCCGTCGGGCCAGGACAGACCGCCGTGACTCGCACCCCGGTGCCGTTGGTCTCGGCCCACAGCGCCTTCGTGAAGGACAGCACGAAAGACTTCGATGCCGCATAGGTGGCGAACTGGGGGATGGGCTGGAAGGCAGCGGTGGAGGCGACATTGATGATCGACCCCTGCTTGGCCGCGATCATGCCCGGCAGCAGCAGACCGCACAGATGGACGACGGCCTCACAGTTGACCTCCACCTGAGAGGTCTGACGAACCGGGTCGGTCTCGGCGATCCGGCCAGCTGCACCAAACCCAGCGTTGTTGATGAGGGTGTCGATGATGATTCCGCGCCCGGCGATGTCCTCCACCAGGGTCAACCGCTCGGATGCCGAGGCGATGTCGCAGGGACGGACGATGGCGCGGATCCCGTATCGGGTGGTGAGTTTGGTGGCAAGGTCGTCGAGGGCGTCTTGACGGCGTCCGGTCAGGACGAGGTTGGCTCCGCAGCTGGCCAGGTGACGGCTGAATGCCTGCCCCAGACCACCACTGGCTCCGCTCACCAGTGCCCACGGGCGTTCGTCGCGAGTCGCATCCTTCTCAGTCATGTCACAAGTCTTCCACGTAGCTCTCAACGCTCCCGGAGGAACATCTGATACGAGGGGGAGTCCGAGACGTCACTCCACGGATACCCGATACCGTCGAGGTGAGACGACAGGTCCGGGTCGTCAGCCGCACCCTCGAACCCGGCCAGCACGCGACCGGTGTCCATTGCGAAGGAACGGTAGTGGAACAGGGAGATGTTCCACCGGGTGCCCAGGGTGGTGAGGAAGTGGGTCAGTGCTCCTGGCGACTCGGGGAAGACGAAGGAGACGACCTTCTCCCCGACGGAACGTGACGGGTGCCCACCGACCATGTAACGGACATGGGTCTTGGCCGCCTCGTCGTCGGACAGATCGACGACTCGGTGTCCGGCACTGCTCAGGATCTCGACGATCTCGGAACGTTCGTTGCGATGGGCTAACTGCACGCCGACGAAGATGGCCGCGGAGTCGTCGTCAGCAAGTCGATAATTGAACTCGGTGACCATACGGCCACCTAACAGTCGGCAGAAGTCCAGGAAGGCTCCCGGACGCTCGTCGATGATGACTCCGAACATCCCTTCGCGACGCCCACCGATCTCGGCGCGTTCTGCGATGTGACGCAGCGACCCGAAGTTGAGGTTCGCACCGCTGAGGACGGCGGCGAGCTGCTCTCCGTGGATGTCGTGGGCGCGGACGTACTTCTTGAGCCCGGCCAGCGCGACGGCACCGGCCGGCTCGGCGACGGCACGCACGTCGTCGAAGAGATCCTTGACGGCAGCACTGATCTCGTCGGAGTCGACGGTGACGACGTCGTCGAGATGGTCCTTGAGGATGCGGAAAGTCTCGTCACCGATCCGGGCAACGGCAACACCCTCGGCGAACAGCGAGACCCGATCCAGGGTGACGGGTTCACCGGCCTCCATTGCGGCTGCCAGACAAGCCGACTCAGCTGGCTCCACACCGATGATCTTGACCTGGGGCATGAGCTGCTTGACGAGGACGGCGATCCCTGCGGCAAGACCACCACCACCGACCGGTACGAAGATCCGGTTGACGTCCGCTGCGTCCTGGATGAGCTCCAGGCCGATGGTTCCCTGACCAGCGATGACCATCGGGTCGTCGAAGGGGGCGACGTAGGTCAGTCCCTCGTTCTCGGCCAGTTCGAGGGCATGAGCCTTGGCTTCGTCGAAGGAATCCCCGGCCAGGACCACCTCGCCGCCGAGCTGGCGCACCGCGTCAACCTTGATCGTCGGAGTGGGTCTCGGCATGACGATCTTGGCCTTGACTGCGAGCCGGGCACTCGAGAGGGCGACGCCCTGGGCGTGGTTGCCGGCCGACGCCGTCACCACCCCAGCGCGACGCTCCTCCTCGGTGAGGTTGCGCATCCGGTTGTAGGCGCCGCGGATCTTGAAGGAGTGGACTGCCTGACGGTCCTCCCTCTTCACCAGCACGGTATTGTCGAGGCGTTTGGAGACGTTGGGCATCGGTTCGAGCGGGGTCTTCTCGGCCACCTCGTAGACCGGTGCTCGCAGGACGGCTCGCAGATATTCCTGGTCACTCCTGACGGACACTGGCGATCCCCTCAGCCAGCCACCGGACGGACCTGGGACAGGTCGCGTACTCCACCGCGATCGGCGGAGGAGGCAAGCATCCCGTAGGCGCGCAGGGCGGTGGAAACGTGACGCGAACGGGGAGCGTGTGGCGTCCAAGCGTCGATTCCGCGGGCTTCCTCCTCCTCGCGACGACGGGCCAGCTCGGAGTCATCGACGTCAAGGCTGATGGTGCGGTTGGGGATGTCGATGCTGATGGTGTCCCCGTCGCGGGCCAGGCCGATGAGACCACCGGAGGCGGCCTCGGGGGAGACGTGACCGATTGACAGGCCCGACGTGCCACCGGAGAACCGGCCGTCGGTGAGCAGGGCGCATTCCCTGCCTAGGTGCATCGACTTCAGGTAGCTCGTCGGGTACAACATCTCCTGCATACCGGGGCCACCCTTGGGGCCCTCGTGGCGGATGATGACGACGTCCCCGGCCCTGACCTCCTTGCCCAGGATGCCGGTGACGGCGTCGTCTTGGGACTCGTAGACGACGGCAGGCCCCGAGAAGGTGAGGATTGACTCGTCGACGCCGGCGGTCTTGACGATGCAGCCGCGCTCGGCGATGTTGCCGAACAGCACTGCCAGGCCGCCGTCGGCGGAGTAGGCGTGCGCGATGTCGCGGATGCAGCCGTTCGTACGGTCGGTGTCGAGGCTCTCCCAGCGCGAGGACTGGGAGAACATCTCGGTGGTGCGCACCCCGCTCGGGGCGGCCGCATAGAGCGTGCGGACGTCCTCGCCGGGGGCGGACATGAGGTCGTGACTGGCAATCTCGACGGCCATCGTCGTCGGGCTGCCGTCGGGGGACCACACCGTCGAGGTGGCGGTGTCGAGCAGGCCGCCACGATCCAGCTCGGCGAGGATGCTGAGCACACCGCCGGCCCGGTGGACGTCCTCCACGTGGAACATGGGGGTCGACGGCGCCACCTTGCACAGGTGGGGAACCTTGCGTGACAGGGAGTCGATGTCAGCCATGGTGAAGTCGACCTCGCCCTCCTGGGCGGCGGCCAGCAGATGCAGGACGGTGTTCGTCGAACCTCCCATCGCGATGTCAAGGCTCATGGCGTTGTTGAACGCCGCCTTGGTGGCGATGGAGCGTGGGAGGACGGAGGCGTCGTCCTCGTCGTACCAGCGCTTGGCCAGGGAGGCGACGGTGCGTCCGGCTGTCTCGAAGAGTTTGCGACGATCCGAGTGGGTGGCCAACAGGGAACCGTTGCCGGGCAGGGAGAGGCCGAGGGCCTCCGTCAGGCAGTTCATCGAGTTGGCAGTGAACATGCCCGAACACGACCCGCAGGTCGGGCAGGCATTGGCCTCCATGATCTCGACGTCGGAGTCGGCCGCGGTCTCGTCACCGGCGGCGATCATGGCGTCGATGAGGTCGAGCTTGTGCTCCCCGTCGGTCAAAGTCGCCTTCCCAGCCTCCATCGGGCCACCGGAGACGAAGACGGTCGGGATGTTGAGGCGCATGGCGGCCATCAACATGCCGGGGGTGATCTTGTCGCAGTTGGAGATGCACACGAGGGCGTCGGCACAGTGAGCGTTGACCATGTACTCCACGGAGTCGGCGATGAGCTCACGGCTGGGCAGGGAGTAGAGCATGCCGTCGTGGCCCATGGCGATGCCGTCGTCGACGGCAATGGTGTTGAACTCCTTGGGGACGCCACCGGCGGCGCGGACCTGCTCGGCGACGATCATGCCGACGTCACGCAGTCCGACGTGTCCGGGGACGAACTGGGTGAAGGAGTTCGCGATCGCCACGATGGGATGTCCGAATTCATCGTCCTTGGTACCGGTGGCACGCCAGAGAGCGCGGGCTCCGGCCATGGCGCGTCCGGTGGTGCTGGTGGCGGATCTCAGCGTGGGCATCGTGTTCCCCCTCGGCAATTGCGTACACATGACGGCGCCCTCCATCCGGAAGTGGAAGGAGGGCGCGCGGTTGGATTCCGGTGCGTGGTCAGACCGCGCGCCGGGTAATGAGACTCCAACCGTTCATCATGGGTGTGACGCTAGCAGTGATCAGAAAGATGAAACGCCGGCCCATATCCTGAGACGCTGCTCAGGGGTGCAGGTGCGCCATGAACGGCATGACCGGTGTGAGCAGACCGGTGCTCATCCAGAACATACCGAAGGTCATCGCGAAATCAGCCAGGCCGGAGAGGCGAATCGCCAGTGGCTCGGTGGCCACCACATGGCAGGTGGGAACCTTGCGTGGATTCTCGGCCTTGCCGCTGATGGCTCGACACAGGCCGGCAATGGCCAGGGCCAGTAGGGCGACCATGAGAGGGATCCCGACGACGGCGAAGTCATGCATCGCGGTATTCATGGCCGTCTGCATTCCATGGTCCATGCTGCCGTTCATACCGTGGCCCATGCCGCCATGGTTCATGCCGTGATCCATTCCGCCGTGATTCATGGTTCCCATGCCGGAGTGCTTGGACGCCGTCATGACGGAGGACATCTTGCGCATCGCGGCGAGGTGCCAGGCCATCGCGGCGAACATGGCGGCATGACCCCATGACGACCACGAGGACCGCCAGGCGGCCATGAAGACCATCCAGGCCGTACAGATGGCGAAGATGACGACCGGGGTGGTTGGTCCGCCAATGGCGGAGACGAGGGGTTTCCACCATGACTTGGGCACCATGAGGATCATGGTGACCGCCATCACGACGTGGACCCATGTGGAGATCTTCGTGACGACGGTGGGCGCCTTGATAGCGTCCCGCACCGACCACACGAGTGACCATGCAAAGAGGATGAGAAGCCCGACGAAGGTGATGGGCGTTGAGGTGAGGGTGAACATTCCGCTCCTGGGTTGGGATCCGGCATCGTGCCGAATCGCGGCATGTCACCGGACCCGCAGGGGAGTCAGTGGGCAGCCCCGGGGTGGGTTCTACGAACATGTCCCCGAGGGGACGGGACCGCGGGGGATGGTCCGGTGAATCCGGCGGATCCTGGGTGCGGTCTGGCGATCACCATACATGCCAGATGCGAGAATCAGGGATCCGTAAGGTTGTCATGCGACGCCGGCGGCGGGTTGAGGCGATCTGTCATAGCTCAGGATGACAGACTGGGGGCATGGAGCACTACGACATCGTCGTCATTGGTTCGGGCTCAGGAAACACGATCCTGGACGAGAAGTTTGCCGACCGACGCGCCGCCATCATCGACTCGGGCACTTTCGGGGGTACCTGCCTCAATGTCGGCTGCATACCGACGAAGATGTTCGTGCTCCCGGCGGACCTTGCGACCTCGCCGTCCGAGGCAGCCAAGCTGGGGGTCAGGCTGCAGTTCCGCGGGGCATCCTTCACCTCCATTCGTGACCGAATCTTCGGACGCATTGATCCCATTTCTCGAAGTGGGCATGAGTACCGCCAGGGGCTGGAGAACATCGACGTCTACACCGACGAGGCGAAGTTCGTCGATCCCCACACCATCGAGGTTGGGGACACTCGCATCACTGCTGACCAGATCGTCCTGGCGGCAGGGTCGCGCCCGCGTGTCCCTGATGTCCTCGGTCTCGACGACCCGAGCCTGGCGGGGTCGATCCACACCTCCGACACCATCATGAGGTTGGAGGAGTTGCCCCACCGTCTGGTGATTCTCGGTGGTGGATTCATTGCCGCCGAGTTCGCCCACATCTTCTCCGCGCTGGGATCCAGCGTCACTGTCATCAATCGGTCCGGGAGGATGCTGCGTCATGAGGACCAGGAGATCTCGCAGCGGTTCACCGATCAGATTGGTCACCGCGTGAGGCTGCGGATGTCCGAGGGCTTGGTGGGCATCGATCGTGATCCGGGTGGTCACCTCGTGGTCTTGACGGTTGACGGTGACGGGGTCGACTACGACTATCCGGCCGACGTCGTCCTCAATGCTATGGGTCGGGTGCCCAACGGTGACCGTCTCAACCTTCCAGCTGCCGGGGTTGACGTCGATGACGATGGATTCGTGGTCGTCGATGAGCACCAGCGGACCAATGTCGAACACATCTGGGCCCTCGGCGACGTCTGCTCGCACTGGGAGCTCAAGCACGTCGCCAACCACGAGGCCCGAGTGGTGCGCCACAATCTGCTACACCCTGACGACCTGGCCAGTTCTGATCATCGATTCGTGCCTCATGCGGTGTTCTCGAACCCGCAGGTCGCCTCGGTGGGTGCGAGCGAACAGAGTCTGTTGCAGTCCGAGATCCCGTACACCAAGTACGTCCAGGAGTACGCGGACGTCGCCTATGGCTGGGCGATGGAGGACGAGGGACACTGTGTCAAGCTGTTGGGTGACCCGGGGACGAGGACGCTGCTGGGCGCCCACATCATCGGCCCGCAGGCATCGACCCTCATCCAGACCTGCATTCAGGGGATGAGCGCCGGCCAGACAGTCGGGGAGATGGCGCGGGGACAGTACTGGATACACCCGGCACTGCCTGAGGTCGTGGAGAACGCCCTGCTTGGCCTTGACAAGGAGTTTGACCGACTCGGGTGATGCTGAGGGTGACATTGGGTGCGGTTCTTGGTCAGCCCCGGGATGGGAGCGAGGGCGACAGTAACGCTTGACCAGAGCAGAACGGTGGGCGGGGGGTACCCCCGCCCACCTCCAGCGTCACATCGGCATCCGCCCTATCAGGATCCGGTCGTCGAACCACTGCCAGACCTGAGCAGTCTCGGTGAATCCGGCCGCGCGCATCGAGGCGAAATGGAACTCGGCGCTGACCTTCCGAGAGATGTCCTTGTCCGCCCAACGACGTCGGAACTCCTCGGCCTCGGACTCCCATCCAGGCATGGCCAAGGCTGCGTCCCACCATTCCTGCCAGGACATTGCCCCGTCGTCTCGCATCTGAGCCTCGGTGCGGTCTCGTTCTGCCGGGGCCAATTCAGCCAGGAAAGGCTCAGTGGCCTTGTCGAAGAAGAGATGATCGGCATTGAGCAGGATCCCGCCAGGGGTCAGCACCGAGGCGATGTCCTGGTGCACCCTCGTCAACTCATCGGGCTCGAACCAGTGCAGGGCCGTCGCGCTGACAGCGGCATCAAAGGGTTCCTCAGCCCACCGGGCCGCCCATCCGGGCTCCCGTAGGTCGACATCGACGATCTCAATTCGATCCGGGTGTGGCGTCGTTTCGCGGAACAGCCGCATGAGCACCGGGTCGCGATCGATCCCCACACAGCTGGCGTCACCAAATCTCTGCGTGACGGCGTTTGACAAGGATCCAGGTCCACAGCACACGTCGAGGACGCGCAATGGGTGATCGGGTTGCAGGACCTCCCCACAAGGGCCGGACGCGACGAGGCGGCCTTGATCAAGCAACACCAGTCGGTCGCATGCTCGAGCTGCCAGGTTGAGGTTATGGAGCACGATCACGGTGGTGGCGTCAATGGTTTTGACGAGGTCGAGCAGGGCGAACTGATGGCCGATGTCGAGGTGATTGGTGGGCTCGTCGAGCAGCAGATGGCCGGCCTGCTGGGCGATGGCTCGGGCGACGAGAACCCTCTGACGTTCCCCGCCGGACAACTGGGTGACGAGTCGATCCGCGAGACCTGTCAGGTCCGTTCTCGTCAGGGCATTGTCGACGATGTCACGATCGGTCGCATCCCCGTATCCCATGAGGGATCGGTGGGGGAGTCGTCCCAGGGAGACGGTGTCGCGAACCGTCAGCGGCAGGGCTTGATCGGGAATCTGAGAGACGACGGCGACCTCGCGCGCAATCTCGCGGCGATTCATGGCTGAGAGATCATGGTCGCTGACGGTGACTCGTCCGGAGGCAATCGCGACGTTGCGGTACAGCGCAGACAACAAGGTTGACTTTCCTGCGCCATTGGGGCCGACGACCCCGATGGTCACGCCCTGATCCGCTGAAAGATCGACGCCGTCGAGGACAACCCGCTGTCCTCGGTGAATGACTAAGTCGGAAGCGGTGATCATGCCATCGCCTCCCGTCGCACCAACACGAGGAGGAACGGCGCGCCGAGCAGACCCGTGATGACTCCGATGGGCAGTTCGGCTGGGCTGAACACGGTGCGTGAGAAGGTGTCGGCCCACATCAGGAAGATGGCTCCGGCCATAGCCGAGGAGACCACCAACCGACGGTGGCCATGACCGATGAAGGATCGCATGAGGTGGGGGATGACCAGTCCGACGAAACCGATGCCGCCGGAGATAGCCACCGCCATGGCCACCCCAGCCGATACGGGGACGAGAAGCAGCACATGGATGACGGTCGGGTCGATCCCGACCGCGGTGGCCGTGGAATCCCCGGACGCCAACGCGTCGAGCCATGGGGCACATGCCCACAGCAGTACAGTCAGAACGATCGCCACGGCAACGTTCGTCCATCCCTGCCCCCAGCTGGCTCGAGACAGGTCACCGAGGGTCCAGAACATCACCGCGCGTGCAGTCTCGGCCGAGTCGGAGGAGATGATGATGAAATTGGTGACGGCTTGAAAGATGAATCCCACCGCGAGACCGGCGAGGACGAGACGCAGCGTCGACGAGTTCCGGCCGCCGCCCATGAACAGCACGATCGCGGTCGACAGCAGCGCTCCCAGGAAGGCCATGCCGGCTACTGCGAATGACGAGGTGACGCCGACGATGATGATCGCCGCGGCAGCTCCCGAGGAGGCTCCCGCGCTCACGCCAAGTACGTAGGGCTCTGCGAGGGGGTTGCGAACCACGGCTCGGAGTGCGACTCCGGCGACACCGAGGGTCGCGCCGACGCCGAGCCCGGTGACGATGCGAGGCATGCGGTTCTGCCAGACGATCGCGTCGGTAATGGAGTCCCAGGTCACGTGAATGGGAATGTCACAATGGTCGGCGAGTACCCCCAAGACCTGACCGATGGGTACCGGTGCGGCACCAAAGGCAATCGAGAGTACCGGCGTGAGCACGAGGAGAGTCACGAGTAGGAAGAAGCGAGTCGGGGTACGGCGGTGAAGGAGTCGAGCCAAGGGAAAGCCGTCCTCGTCAGGGCCGAATCGCGCGGCCGTCGGTCAGATACGGTCCAGGAGGTTTTCGGACTTGGCCTCAACCGAACGGGCGCCTTCCCGGTTTCCCAGTGGCTTGTCTGCCCGTTCGTCCGCCTTACCGCTGCGCGTCAGCCCCCGATTCACACGGGGTTCCCTACGCCGGACGCAGTCATCTTAGCCGTGCCTCACAAATGGAATTCGGTTACCCTCACATCGCAGCGTTGTCCTGTCTCCAGTACCTCATGAAGGCGATGTGGCGACGGTCGATGCCATACCCATCGGCGAGGGCCCGACGTCAGTGACGCACCATGGAGGGCTTCTCGCGAGTCAGCCGTCATCGACCCCCACGGTGTCGATCGGGATGACGATGGGCGTCCCGACATCCGGGGCATGGATGATGTGCGTGTGCAGGCCAAAGACTTCTCGCATGACGTCGGCGGTGATGACCTCGGTGGGGGTTCCGTTCGCTCGAATCTCCCCGTCACGCATGGCCACTAACCAGTCGCAGTAGCGCGCCGCCATGTTGATGTCATGGAGCACCATGACGATCGTCACCCCGTCACGGCGGTTGAGGTCACGCAACAAGCTGAGAACGTCGATCTGATGGGCCAGATCAAGGTAGGTCGTCGGTTCGTCGAGGAAGAGCACGTCGGTGTTCTGGGCCAAGGCCATGGCGATCCACACTCGCTGGCGCTGACCTCCGGACAGCTCGTCAACCGGTCGTCGGGCCAGCTCGACGATTCCAGTGCGTTCCAGCGCCGACGCCACCGCCTGCTCATCGGCGGTGGTCCATCGTCCGAAAATTCCTTGGTGAGGAGCGCGTCCGCGCGCCACCAGATCTGCGACGGTGATCGTCGTCGGAGCTGTCGGGGACTGCGGCAACAACCCGACGACACGGGCGAGTTGCCGGGTCGGCACAGTGGGGAGCTCCTGACCGTCCAGGACGACCTGACCGCTGCTGGGGCGGATCAAGCGTGTCATCGTCCGTAACAGGGTGGATTTGCCACAACCGTTCGGGCCAATGATTGCCCCGATCCTTCCGGTCGGGATGCTGAGGTCGAGGTGGTCCAGGACGGCGCGGTCTCCGTACCCAACCGATACCGCGTCGGCCTTCAGATGATGACTGGTTCTCACGCACTCTCCTTTCGAGACTGACGAGCCATGACGATGAGCAGGTACACCCCGCCCAGAATCCCGGTGACCAGCCCCACCGGATAGGTGTGTGACATGAGGTTGGCGCCGACGAAGTCGCACACCAGTACCAGGACCGATCCAGTGAGCGCGGAGGCCATGAATGGGGCATCTCCTGGGCCACACAGTCGAAATGCAATCGGTCCGCACATCAGCGACACGAAGGCGATCGGTCCTGCAACGGCAGTGGCGCAGGCCAGCACGATGACCCCGACGATCATGAGCAGAGCACGAGTCCGCTCCACGTGTACCCCCAGCCCGGTGGCCAGGTCATCCCCCACGTCCATGGTCCCGAGGTGGCGAGAGTTGGCCAGCAGCACCGGTAGGCCGATGACAAGGACGACGGCGAGAGTGGCGGATTGGTCAGCGGAAGCCACGGCAAGGTTGCCCGCGAGCCAACGAGCAGCCCCAGCCGCATCATTGGGATCGGCGCGGACCATCAGCCACATCGTCCCTGCGGTCGCCATAGCCCCCGTCGCAATGCCCATGAGGATGAGCCGCTCGCCACCTGATGTGTCGTGGCGCGCAAGCCCGACGACGATGCCGGCCGTTACGATCGCTCCCGCGACGGCCAGACACGTCAGCTGCAGGCCGGACCATCCGAGCACGATGATTCCAGCTACCGCGGCAGTGTTGGCCCCGGCCGTGATCCCGATGACGTCAGGGCTTGCCAACGTGTTGCGCAGCAGGGCCTGGAACAATGCTCCGACAAGGCCAAATGCAGCGCCACAGAGAAGTCCGGCAATGGTGCGTGGGAGACGGAGGTCACCGATGATGAAGGATGCCGGGCCGACCTGCCCGCGGAGAGCGTCGACGACTTGTGACGGCGAGTACATCTGCTCGCCAAGGCACAGGCTGGCAATGAAAGCGGCGACAGTTGCCACCGACAAGATGGTCACGACCAGACCACGACGCAGGCGGCGGTGCCGTCGCCCCTGCCGCACGAGAGCAAGCGCGCTCATCGTTGTCTCACCTCCCGGCAACGGATCAGGGCGATGAACACCGGAGCTCCGATGATTGCGGTGACGATTCCCACCGCGACGTCGGCAGGCCGAGTGATGACGCGTCCCAGGACGTCGGACGCCAGCACCAGAACGGGTCCGCAGATGGCACACCATGCCAGCACCCGCCGATTGTCCGGGCCGACGACGGCCCGCACGGCGTGAGGGGCGATGAGCCCCACGAACCCGATGGGACCCGTCAGCGCCGTGGTTCCAGCTGCCAGCAGGACGGCGGCCACCGATGACGTCACCCGGACGACAGTCACTCGCGTCCCCAGGCCCGCTGCCAGGTCTTCTCCCAGCGCGAGGGTGTTCAGGCCTGGGGCGCTGATGGCAGCCAGCACCACTCCGACGAGGAGCAGAGGAGACACCGTCGCGATCTGTCCCAGATTGGGTCCGCTGAGGGATCCTGCCTGCCAGGTTCGGAAGGATTGCAGCAGGTTCGGGTGAGGTAACAACACCATCTGAATGAAACCGGTGAGGACGGCGGTGACGATGGCTCCGGCCAGTGCCAGTCGGACGGGAGTTGGCCGGCTGCGGCTTCCGGCTCCGATGAGCCAGACCAGGGCGGCAGCTGCGGTAGCCCCGGCAACGGCCAGTCAGACGTACTGGATTGGTGCCGTCAGGCCCAGGTGGGCGATACCGACGAGGACAGCGAGAGCGGCCCCGGAGTTGATGCCGAGAATTCCTGGATCGGCCAGGGGATTGCGGGTCAGCGCCTGCATGAGGGCGCCGGAGAGTGCGAGGGCGGCTCCGGACACCAGGCCGAGAACCGTGCGTGGAACGCGTGAGCGGATGACCTCGGCGACAAAGGGGTCAGCGGACGGCTGTCTCAGGGTCGTCCACAGATCATGGAGCGGGATGGATCGTGAACCCACCATCACCGAGGCCGCGCACAGACAGGCGAGCAGGACGGTGACGACGAGCAGGGTCCATCCCCTCCGTGGTGTCACGCCTTCGCCTTCGTGGCCGCTTCGGCCAGTCGCTCGACGAGCGGTCCCACCTGACCGGGGATGGACAAGGCACTGGCAGACATCGATGCCGCGAGCGGGGAGTTGTCCTCGAGAACGGCCACTGCTCCCTTGCGCACAGCGGTGATCTTCGAGAGCAACGGGTGCTTGGCGAGCAGACCGGGAAGGGTTTTGGGATCTCCGTAGCAGACGATGAGGTCGACGTCATTGAACATGTCGGCCTTCTCCGCCGAAGCCGTGGTGTAGAACTGCTTCGACTCCGCCGACAGCTTCTGGATTGATGACGGCGCCTTGAAGCCGAGGTCGGTGAGGTAGTCAGCACGAGAGTCGCCCTTGGTGTAAACCGAGATCTCCGAGAGCTTCTTGACGTCGAAATAGAACATTCCAGCGGTGAGTCCCTTGACGTCGGGGTGCGCAGCCAAGGCGTCAGCGATCGACTTCTCGCAGGACATGATGACCTCTTCGGCCTTGTCGGCCTTTCCGACGACCTCGGCGATGGTGCGCAGGTGGGTACGCCAGTCGATGCTCCACGCCTTTTCGAGGTAGGGAAGGGTGGGGGCGATCTTGGAGAGCTTGTCGTACTGCTCCTTGGTCATCCCGGAGTTGAGGCCGCTGACGAGATCAGGTTGGGTCGCTGCGATGGCGGCGGCGTCGGTGTCGCTGGTCTCGTCGTAGAGCTTGGGCGCCTTGTCGCCGGTCGCATTGAGCTTGGCCAGGGCATCAGCCACCCATGTGTGCATCCCCTTTCCGGAGGGATCGCCATAAGTGGCTTTCGGCATGCCGACGGGAACCAGTCCGATGGCCAGGACGGCATCCTGACCAGCCCACCCAGTGGTGGCAATGCGGGTTGCAGGAGACTTCACCACAGTCTCGCCCCAGGCATGCTTGATCCTCACCGGGAACCCCTTGGTGGCTGACGAGTGCTGGTTCGCGCCACTGGGCGAGGTGTCAGTGTCCTTGCTACAACCGGCCAGAGCTGCGGCGGCACCGAGGCCGAGAGACGATGCGAGGATGGTGCGCCTCGATATGGGGGACGGGAACATGAATTCTCCTTGGTACCGTGACAATGCCTTGTTAGGTTAGTCAACCCTGAGAAGGAAAATCCAGCAACGTAAGGACCATGTGTCATTGGGCGTACAACCCCTTGCCAGCAGGGGGAAGACGACGAAGCCCCGGGGCGTGTTGCCTCGGGGCTTCGAGATGACGGGTGGGTCGACTCAGCCGAAACGACCGGAGATGTAATCCTCGGTGGCCTTCTCCTTCGGGTTGGAGAAGATCTTGTCGGTGCGGTCGATCTCGACGAGGCGGCCAGGTTCTCCCTGGGCCTTGAGGTTGAAGAAGGCGGTCTGGTCGGAGACACGAGCGGCCTGCTGCATGTTGTGGGTCACGATGACCACGGTGAAGCGCTCCTTGAGCTCTCCGACAAGGTCCTCGATGGCCAGGGTCGAGATCGGGTCCAGGGCCGAGCAGGGCTCGTCCATGAGTAGAACCTCCGGCTCGACGGCGATGGCGCGGGCGATGCACAGACGCTGCTGCTGACCACCAGACAGGGAGGCACCGGAGCGCTCCAGGCGATCCTTGACCTCGTCCCACAGGTTGGCGCCGCGCAGTGACTTCTCGCAGGCCTCGTCGAGCAGCTTGTTGTCGCGTACGCCATTGAGCTTCAGACCGGCCACGACGTTGTCGCGAATTGACATCGCCGGGAACGGGTTCGCTCGCTGGAAAACCATGCCGATATTGCGTCGCACGGCCACCGGGTCGACGCCCTTGCCGTAGAGATCGACGCCGTCGAGCTCCACCTTGCCGGTGCAGTAGGCACCGGGGATGACCTCGTGCATGCGGTTGAGGGTCCGCAGCACGGTCGACTTGCCACAACCGGACGGGCCGATGAAAGCCGTCACGGTACGGGGCTCGACGGTCAGGTTCACCGACTCAACGGCGTGGAAGGAGCCGTAGTAGATGTTGAGGTCCTTGACCTCGATCCGCTTTGCCATATTCAGCTCTCTTTCGTGTCACTTGCCCATGCGACGCATGTAGCGGCGGGAGATGCCACGGGCAATGAGGTTGAGTCCCATGACGAGGATGATCAGGGTGATCGCAGCGCCCCATACGACCGGGGTGTCCACGCCGCCCTGGGTGTAGGCGTTCGTGATGACGGTTGGCAGGGTTGCGAAGTTCGGGGTCGACGGGTTGAAGGTCAACTCAGTGTTGAACTGCAGCAACACGATGAGCGGTGCCGTCTCTCCCATGACTCGGGCCAGGCCGAGCACGACGCCGGTAAGAATGCCGGTCATCGAGGTCGGCAGAACGACCTTCATGATCGTCTTCCACTTGGAGACGCCCAGGGCGAAGGAGGCCTCGCGCAACGAGTCCGGCACCAGCTTGAGCATCTCCTCGGTGGATCGCAGCACCGTCGGCACCATGAGGATCATGAGGGCCAGGGAGGATGCCCAGGCCGACTGAGTTCCGCCGAGGGTGGTGACGACCATGGCGAAGATGAACAGGGCCGCGACGATGGACGGTACACCCGTCAGGACGTCGACGGCGAAGCTGACGACCTTGGCGATCTTGGTGCCCCGCGCGTACTCCACCAGGAAGATGGCGGTCAGCAGAGCGATCGGCACGGAGATGATCGAGGTGATGAGACCGATCTCGATGGTTCCGACGAGGGCGTGGATGGCCCCCTGCTCGACGAGGTCCCAGGCCGGGTCCATCGAGTGGGTCCACCAGGAGGCATGGAAGAGGGAGCCGATACCGCGTCGGACGGCCGCGAACAACAACCAGACCAGCGGGATGACGGCAAGCAGGGTGGCGACGATCATGAAGACCGAGGCGCAACCGCTCTTCGTGGTCCGCTTTCCGGACGGACGGGAGAGGTCCAGCTTGCCGACCTCGGGCACCCCCTCGGAGTGTGCGGGGATGTGATCAGGGGTGGTGGCGCTCATCGCTTGACTCCCTTCGCCGCGATCAGGCGGGCAGCCGCGTTGACCACGAAGGTGATGACGAACAGGGCCAGGGCCGACGCCACCAGGGCACCCAACGAGGTGGGGTCGCTGATGGCCTCGGAGAAGTTACCGGCGATCTTCGAGGCGAAGGTCTCGCCGCCGACGAAGATCGACAGGTTGAGCTTCTGCTTGAGGGCCATGGGGCTGATTGTCTGCAGGATCAGGGTGACGGCCAGTGTCTCGCCGAGGGCACGTCCCAGACCGAGCATGGCTCCAGAGATGATTCCGGAGCGGGAGTGGGGGAGCACTGCGAGCTTGATGACTTCCCAGCGCGTCGACCCCAGGGCCAGCGCAGCCTCGATCTGATCGTGCGGGGTCTGGGCCATGACGTCGCGGCTGACGGCGGTGATGATCGGCAGGATCATGATGGCCAGCACCAGGCTGGCGAGGTAGACCGTGCCGGTGGAGGAGGACCAGGCCGGGTCCTCCGAGAAGATCGGGATCCAGCCGAGTACTGCGATGATGGCGTGACGCAGACCATTGACGATGCCCGACGACCCGAAGACGATGCCGCCCCACAGGCCGAAGACGATCGAGGGCACAGCGGCCAGCAGATCGACGACGAAGGCGACGGGGCTGGCGAGCTTCTTGGGCGCCAGCTGGGTGATGAACAGGGCGATGCCCACCGAGAGGGGAACAGCAATGAGCAGTGCGAGCAGGGACGAGATGACCGTCGTCCACAGCAGGGCCTGAATACCAAAGGCCGGCGGATTCCGGTCGGTCGTCCAGGCACGAGAGGTGAAGAAGTTGTCGGTGTTGGCCGACAGGGTCGGTGCCGCCGTCTTGATGAGGAAGATGAACATCAGGATGACGATGATGGCCAGCGCAATGGCGATGACCGACGAGGCGCCGGCGAAAATCCTGTCCCCGACCCTGGACACCGGCTTCATGCGAGACGCGGCTGTTGGCTTCCGCTGCGCCGTCGATGTGGTTTCAGCCATGGGCTTCCTTCGTCGCGTTCATGGTTGTTTTCGTGGGTTGGGGCGGGAGGGCGTCGTGCGTCCTCCCGCCCCAGAGCACCGGGACCAAATTACCCGGCGAAGTCGATCAGGAGAGAGCCTGAGCGGCGGTCAGAACCTTCGAGGCAACATCGGAAGGTAGCGGAGCGTAACCGAGGTCCTGGATCTTCTTCTGCTCCTTCTCGGAAGCGTAGAAGGAGAGGAAGTCCTTCAGGAGGGCGGTCTTTCCGGCATCCTGGCCCTTGGAGCAAGCGATCTCGTAGGTCACCAGAACGGCGGGGTACACGCCAGCTGGGGTGTCCTTGTACTGGAGCTCAAGCTGCAGGTCGTTGCCCTGGCCAGCGACCTTGGCGGCCGAGATGGCCTTACCAGCGGACTCACCGGTCAGCTTGACCGGGCCGTTGCCGTTGTCGATGGCAGCCATGTCGAGCTTGTTCTTGGTGGCGTAGGACCACTCGTCGTAGGAGATCGAGTTCTTGGTCTCCTTGACAGCCTGAGCGATGCCGGCCGACTTGTCAGCACCCTTGCCAGCGCCCTTCCAGGTCTTGGAGTGCTTCTCGGTCCAGATGTCACCAGCGGCCTTGTTGAGGAACTTGGTGAAGTTGTCAGTGGTGCCCGACTCGTCCTTGCGGTAGAAGACCTCGATTTGGGCGGACGGCAGCTTGGCGGAGGGATTCTCCTTCTTGATGGCCGGGTCGTCCCACTTCTTGATGGCGCCGGAGAAGATCTTGGCGAGGGTCGGGGTCGAGAGGGTCAGATCCTTGACCCCGTCAACGTTGTAGACCACGGCAATCGGGCCGGCAGCCATCGGGAGGTGCCACGGATCGGCGTTGCAGCGCTGCTTGGCCTTGTCAGGCTCGCCCTTGTCCTTGTTGAGGACGGAGTCGGAGCCGGCCCAGTCGGTCTGCTTGCCGATGAAGGACTTCACACCAGCGCCGGAGCCGGTGGGGGAGTAGTTGATGGTGGCCGAGGAGCAAGCGGCCTTGTAGTCAGAGATGACCTGGTTGATGGCGTTCAGCTGAGCCGAGGAGCCAGCGCCGGAAATGTTGCCACCGGGGCAGGCCGGCTTGAACGAGGCGGCGTCAGCGTTGTTCGCCGAGTTGGCGGAGGAAGCAGCAGCCGAAGTGGCCTCGGATGACGAGGCGGAGCTGGAGCCCTTGTCGCCGTTGGCGCCACAAGCGGTGAGGGAGATGGCGCCAATAGCAGCCAGGGCAGTGATTTTGGCGAGACGGTTCGTCACGGCACATCCTTTTCGAGTGATCTCCTAGAGCCGCCGTTGCGGTCCTTGGTACAGGGATGACGCTAGGGTTTGAAAATGTCGCAACAACCGCGTCAAGGTGAACGCAAGATGAATACCGGCGGCATCCCGACTGAAGGGAGTCACTCAGGGGCCCGAAGGTGACCTCCTGTGTCAGTATTTTGAGGAGTACCACTCCTGGCTGATTGTGTGTCCTGCCTCATCCAGGTGAACGATCAGGCATTCTGCGGTTGACATGGGGTGATTCGCCCCACCGAGGGCGTCCCGCATGGTCGGTAGGACTGGTCGGTGGCCGCACACCGCGACTGGACGTGACGGGTCGGAGAGGGCACGACCAGCGATTTTTCTCATGGCGGACACGGTCTTGGCTGAATCGGCCGCGTGAGCCTCCTCGCTCAGCGCGTCGATCGCGACGATGTCGGCCCCAATGTTCTCGGCGTACGGCTTGAGGGTTTGCATGCATCGAGTGGACGACGAGCTGACAAGGTGAGACACCCCAAAGGCGCCGAGCAGGTCAATCAACGCCCTGGCCTGACGACGGCCACGCCTTTCCAACGGACGCTTGGCGTCCGTGGCCGTCTTCTTCTTGCGAGAACTCCATTCCTTGCGCGACACGGCCTTGCCATGGCGCACCAGGATGATCGTCGAGGTCGACGGTAGCTCGAGGGCTTCCTCGAGGACTTGGACGTCAGTGGGATAACTGAGTTGTTCCAGAGCTTGGTCCGTGGGCATCCAAAAAGCACCGTCAATCTCTTCCGGGCTGGCGGTTGCTTCCTCGATTGATCCGCCGACGGCAACCCCAAGCCACCATGACACCACCTTTGCGCGTCTCTTCGGTTTGCCGCTGGCGGTGGAGTACTTGACGGTGTACTCGGTGGGTTGCAGGGGCATCGACAACCGAATGTCGATTCCGGTTTCCTCGGCCACCTCGCGGACGGCGGTGATGGGGAGATCCTCTCCCCGTTCGACCTTTCCCTTGGGCAGGGAGAGGTCGTCATAGTCGGGACGATGGACGACGAGCACCTCGCGGGCGCCCTCGGTGCCGTCGATGTCACGAAACACGACGGCACCAGCGGCCTGGATAGGCCCCTTGTGTCCTCCCATCTCGGCTCATCGCCTCCTGTCGCGGGTTCGTCGGATGAGTTCTTCCTGAAGGTCGGCCAGCACCGTGCCGTCGGGCCCGCGGGAGACCTCGGTCCAGGTGCGGTCCTGCAGGTGCCAGGACACCGTCCCCGGGTCGAAGGCCCTCTCGAACAACTCTTCGACCTCTGCCACGTGTTGCTTGTTCGACAACCCGACGAGGGCTTCCACGCGGCGGTCGAGGTTGCGGTGCATGAGATCGGCCGACCCAATGGCGACCATCGGACGACCACCGTTGGCGAACCAGAAGACACGAGAGTGTTCGAGGAACCGTCCCAACACCGAGACGACGCGAATGTTCTCGCTCAAACCGGGCACCCCAGGACGGATGGCGCAGATGCCGCGTACCCACAGGTCCACCGGCACCCCGGCGCGAGAGGCCCGGTAGAGGGCGTCAATGACGCGCTCGTCGACGATCGAGTTGACCTTGATCTTCACACCGGCAGGCAGACCAGCCTTCTTGTTCTCGATTTCGTGCTCGATGGCGTCGATGATGCCGCTGCGGATGCTCTCGGGGGCCACCAGCAGTCGGCGGTAACGCTTCTCGGCGGTCATCCCGGACAGGTGGTTGAAGAGCCTCGCGACGTCCTCGGTAATGATCGGATTGGACGTCAGCAGTCCCAGGTCCTCGTACTGACGAGCGGTCTTGGGGTTGTAGTTGCCAGTGCCGATGTGGGCGTAACGACGCAGTCCCTCGCCCTCGTCACGGATGGCCATAGCCAGCTTGCAATGGGTCTTGAGGCCGACCATGCCGTAGACGACGTGGACTCCGGCACGTTCCAGTACCCGCGCCCAGGTGATGTTGGCCTGCTCGTCGAATCTGGCCTTGATCTCCACGACGGCCAACACCTGCTTGCCGGCCTCAGCGGCGTCAACGAGGGCGTCGATGATGGGGGAGTCGCCAGAGGTGCGGTACAGGGTCTGCTTGATGGCCAAGACCTGAGGATCGTGGGCGGCCTGCTCGATGAACCTCTGCACGCTGGTGGCGAAGGAGTCGTACGGGTGGTGCACCAGGACGTCACGACGACGAATGGCCGCAAACATGTCTGCCGGGCGAGCTGTCTCGACCTCGGCCAGGTGCGGATGGGTGATGGGCAGGAAGTTCGGGTAGGACAGGTCGTCACGGTCGACGTCGGCCAGGGAGAACAGGCCGGTGAGATCGAGTGGGGAAGGAAGCCGGAAGACCTCCTTGTCCTTGATGTCGAGCTCACGGGTGAGCAGGGTGAGCATCTCGTCGGTGATGTCGTCCTGCACCTCGAGGCGTACCGGGGGACGTCCCACCTTGCGGCGCAGCAGCTCCTTCTCGAGGGCGAAGAGCAGGTTTTCGGCGTCGTCCTCCTCGACCTCGAGGTCCTCGTTGCGTGTGACGCGGAAGGTGGTGTGCTGCAGCACATGCATGCCGGTGAACAACTGGTCCAGGTGACGGCTGATGATCTCCTCGAGGGGGAGGAATCGTCCTGCACCCAGGTTGACCAGACGAGGTAGCACCGACGGCACCTTGACCCGGGCGAACTGCTCGGCCCCGGTGATGGGGTTGGCCAGCATGACGGCCAGGTTGATCGACAGGCCGCGGATGTAGGGGAAGGGGTGCGACGGATCGACGGCCAGCGGGGTGAGAATCGGGAAGATCCGCTCCGAGAAGAGGGTGCGCATCCGGCCCTTCTCGTCGTCGGTCAGCTCCGACCAGCGCAGGATCTCGATGCCCTCGGCGGCCAGGCCTGGACGGACTTCCTCGGCGAAGACGCGGGATTGCTCAGCGACAAGCTCGTGGGTCCGAGCGAGGATCGCGTCATGGAGTTCGCGCGGCAGCAGACCGGCAACTGATGGGACGGCGACCCCGGCGTCGATACGGCGTTTGAGGCCAGCGACGCGCACCATGAAGAACTCGTCAAGATTGGACGAGAAGATGGCCAGGAACTTCGCCCGTTCCAGCAGTGGAATGCGCTCGGCATCTCGGGCAAGATCCAGCACCCGCTCGTTGAAAGCGAGCCATGACAGCTCGCGATCGCTGTAGCGATCCTCCGGCAGCTCGTCGGTAGGAGTCGGGGACACTCCGGGGTTGGACTTCTTGGCCATGGACACACTCCTTGGAGACCTGTCCGCCCGCGACGTGGTGGGCGTAGCAGGACACAATCTATCTGACGATAGCTGTCCACGGCGGATGCAACCCGGCGTCCGCTCCGAGAACATGCGAATGAACTCAGCGTTCAGCCTGGAATCGGTACCCGACAGATCGCACCGTCTGGATGTGTCCCTCGTACTCCGGGCCGACCTTGGCTCGCAGACGACGGATGTGTACGTCAACAGTTCGGGTGCCGCCGTAATAGTCGTATCCCCACACGTCCGACAGCAAGATGTCGCGAGTGAGCACTCTCCCGGGGTGACCGACGAGGTATTTCAAGAGCTCGAACTCGGTATAGGTGAGGTCGAGATCCTTGCCTCCGACGGTGGCGGTGTAACCGTCCTCGTCAACGGTGAACGGTCCCGCGACAAGCTGGTTGGTCACCTGGACGGTGAACAGGCAGCGCAGTCGGGTCTCTGCCTCGAGTGGGGTGGCCGAGTCACAGAGGAAATCGTCCATCCCCCAGTCGGGACTGATGACCGACAGGGTGTCCGGGGCAGCCAGCAAGAGGATCGGGACTCGTCTCTCATGACATGACAGCCGCAGGCACGCCTCCCGGGCCTTGGCAGGTTCGTCATGGCAGTCGACCAGGACGATGTCGACTCCCTCCAGATGGGACAGACATTCCTGTATGTCGTCGTAGCGGATGATGCTGTGTGGAAGCAGTTCCAGGGCCTGGGGAAGCGGGGCGTCCAGGGGACCAAGCAGGGACAGTCGTGCCATCCGGATGCCCTCCATGTCGTCTAAGAGCCAGAGCCGTGATGCACCCCATCATCCCACGGCCATCTAGGCCGTCTCATGATGTCAGCACTACCATAGCTGGAGTGACGAGGATGCCTGACGAGTGGTTCCGTCCGGACGAGGAGAAGTCCGGACCGGATGAGCCTCGCCGTGCGGACGAGTCCGAACCGTCGTCCGAGTCGTCAGATTCAGCCCCGCGGCACGCTGCCACAGGGGACAGTTCTGCCAGCACGACGACAAGTGGGTCGGTTCGTGTCATCAACGATGACACTGGACCAAGCGTCGTCGTCGGTCACGCCCGCGTCACCGGAGCGGCCGCAGCTGTACGGCGGCATCGGTTCCCCGTCTGGACATTGATGGTCGCGGCAGCCCTCGTCGTCGGTTTGGTGCTGGGCACCTTCATCACCCAGTCCCGCGACGGTACCGGCGCGGTCAAGGCGGCGACGACCCAGTCCTCGCCTGCGGCGACGATCTCGGCAGCGATGCCCTACCAGGGTCCGGGCAGGCCCATTCGTGGTCTCAAGGCGACGGCCTCGTGCGTGTCCGATCCGGCCGTCGACTCCGAACATCACCTGGTGAGGTACGACTCCGAGTACGTGGTCGACGACAAACCGCAGACGGCCTGGCGATGCAATGGATCCGGCGAGGGTCAACAGATCACCCTGACCATGCCGCGGCCGTCCCGGATAGTGGGGGTCGGATTGATCAACGGCTATGCCAAGGTCTACGGCGACGTCAACCTGTATCCACAGTACCGGCGGGTGCGGACGGTGCGCTGGAAGCTGCCGGACGGCACGTGGTTCGACCAGGATTTCACCGATGACGATGAGTCGATCCAGAAGGTCATGATCCCCCCACACGCCGTCAAGGGGGACATCACTCTGACCATCATTGCCACGACCGAGCCGGGGCTGCTTGGGGAGCCAACTCGCGACTCCGTCCTCATCTCCTCAGTCCAGGTTTACGAGGAGGGCTGACAGGCAGGTTCAGCGCCAGTCGTCGGTGTCGATGAGGATCGTCATCGGGCCGTCGTTGACCAGGTTGACCTTCATGTCGGCGCCGAAAACACCGGTCTCGACATGCGCACCCAGCCCGCGCAAGTGGGAAACGAAGTGGTCGATCAGAGGCTCCGAGACGGGGCCGGGCGCGGCCGCGTTCCACGACGGCCGACGCCCCTTCCGCGTGCTTGCATAGAGGGTGAACTGGCTGACGACAAGGACCGGAGCATCGATGTCGCTGGCTGACTTCTCGTCATCAAGGATGCGCAGACCCCAGATCTTCTCGGCGAGTTTCTCGGCGTCGGCAGCGGTGTCGGTGCCGGTCACTCCCACCAGCACGACGAGTCCGGGACTGGGCAGGGTTCCGACCGCTTGACCCTCGACGGTGACCTCTGCACTGTTTGCTCTCTGAATGACGACTCGCACGGAATCGAGTCTACGGAGCGAACCTCGTAGAATCAGTGTGTGGCTGTAGCTGATCTCGTGGTTCTGGTGACTGTCGCCGTGATAGGCGCCGTGTTGCCGCTCGTTGCTGTGACGCGAGTTCTCGTTGCAGTCTGGCGCGGCTGAATCCGCAGCTTTCAGTTCCTGACGAAACTCCTACCCGACACGAGGACCCATGCCCTTCCAGATTCCTGACGACCTGAATCGTGATCTCATGCCCGTGGCCTGGATGATCGGCCACTGGGAAGGTGAAGGACACGGCAGCACCCCCGAGGACGGTGAGTTCAGCTTCGGGTGTCAGGTCGACTTCACCGAGAACGGCGGGGATTACCTGCACTACATCTGCCAGACCTTCACCACGAACCCCGACGGCACCCCGGCTGCTCCGCTGCGTATGGAGACCGGTTTCTGGCGTCCCAACGTCGACACCCGCAAGATTGACGTCCTGATGGTCGCCCCGGAGGGCTGGGCCGAGGTCTGGACCGGAAACATCGACGGAGCCAAGATCGAGCTCGTCACCGACGCCGTCGCCCGCACCGAGGACGCCCTGGTGCCCTACACCGGTGGTCAGCGTCTCTACGGCCAGGTCGAGGGAGACCTGCTGTGGACCTTCGATCGTGCAACCACGGAAGCTCCGCTGCAGCCCTACATGTGGGCTCGCCTCAAGAGGGCCTGAGATGGCTGCCCCCGTGCTGCTGACCGACGGACCCGACGCCGGTCTGGTCTCTCACGTTGCCAATCCAGTCGCCGAGCAGCGGTTGATGACTGACGGTGGCGGATGGTTGGAGCTGTCCAACCGTGAGGTATTCACGGTCACTGGAGCTGACCGACTGGGATGGTTGCACTCGTTGACCTCCCAATACCTCGACGGTCTGGAGCCTGGGCTCACGACGACGAGTCTGGTGCTGTCACCGACCGGTCACGTTGAGCATGTCATGCACGGTGTTGACGACGGCGAAACCTTCTGGGGTTGGACCGAGCCTGGACGGGGAGCCGATCTGGTCGCCTGGCTGGACTCGATGCGTTTCATGATGCGCGTCGAGGTGGCTCTGCGACCGGACATGACCGTTCGCTGGTTCGCCTCGCGGGTTACGACGCCGACGGATGCCGTCATCCTTGATTCCGAGGTGGCTGGTGGACACGAAGTCATCCTCCCGTCTGATACTCCCGCCCCCGACGAGGTCGAACAGGTCGGTGTGCTGGCATGGGAGGCGCTGCGCATCGCCGCTGGGATTCCTCGTATCGGCATCGACACGGACGAGCGCACCATCCCCAACGAGATCGGCCTGTACGGTACCCATCTCGACAAGGGGTGTTACCGCGGTCAGGAGACCGTCGCCCGGGTGCACAACCTGGGACGTCCGCCGCGGCGGCTGACCTTGCTGCAGCTTGACGGCTCCCGCGCCGAGCTTCCGGCCATCGGCTCTGAGGTCCACGCCGGTGGGCGTCGTGTCGGTGTCATGGGATCGTCTGCAACTCATCATGTTGACGGCCCCATTGGCCTTGCCCTGGTGCGTCGCGGAGTCGACGTGAGCCTGGATATGGAGATTGACGGGATCGCTGCTGGTCAGGAACCACTTGTCGACCCGGAGGTCGGCTTGCATGTTCGCCCGGTAGTGTGAGCCCGTGCCCCTGTAATCAGCAGGGTCGAGGAGGAAATACGTGAAGACGGATTATTTCAACCGCACGCAGAAATTGGTGACGGTCCTTGTTGACGTCATCGTCTTCGTGGCTGGAATTTTCCTGTCGTTCTGGATGCGTTTCGGGATGGTTATTCCGCAGCGTAATTTGGACGACGGAAAAGCTGCACTGATGGCGTCGGTGATCGCATTCCTCATTGTCAACGTTCTGTCTGGCGTTTATGTTCTGTACAACAAGACGCTCCTTGACATTGGGATCATCACTGTCGTGGACCAGGTCATGGTGACGATCATCATCATGGCGCTGACCTTCTTCGGGCGCTGGTTCGCCTTCCCGCGCTCGGTCCTCCTCATCAACCTGCTGGTCGGGATAGTTCTGCTGTTCCTGTGGCGCAGCATCGAGTTTGTTGCCTATCGCCGCTTGCGAGGGGCTAAACGGGTGATGCTGCTCGGTCCGCCGGAGATGCTCAATCGGGCCGTCATGAACTACATGGCCAACAAGGCGACCCGTCATCGCCTCACCCATGTGGTGCGTGGTCACTACCTGGGGCAGATTCGGACTCATATTGATGAATTCGACACCGCCCATGTCTCCGATGACATTCCTGCTTCCGAGCGAGTTGCCATTTACGACTTGCTGCTGAGCGAGGATAAAGAGATCTTCATGTCGACCTCGTTCGAGCACATGATGCTCATCAATCCGACGATCATGTCGATCGAGGACGAGACGATTATTGCTGCCAGTCCGTTCAAGATCCCGGCAGAAATGGACATCGTCAAGCGGTTCTTCGACATCGTTCTGTCGCTGATCGCCCTGGTGATCCTCTCTCCCCTCATGCTCATCACGGCGGTCCTGGTGAAGGCCAGCTCTCCCGGCCCGGTGTTCTACCGTCAGACCCGTATCACCAAGGACGGCAAGGAATTCAAGATCCTCAAGTTCCGCTCCATGGGGGTGACGGCCGAGAAGGAGTCCGGCCCGATGCTGGCCACCTCCGATGACCCACGCGTCACCCCGGTCGGCAAGTACCTGCGCAGCCTGCGTATCGACGAGATCCCGCAGCTCATCAACGTGCTCATCGGCGACATGTCGATCGTCGGACCGCGCCCGGAGCGCCCTTTCTTCGTCGATCAGTTCCAGGAGCAGAACGCCCACTACAAGTTGCGCCACAACGTGCGTGCCGGCATCACCGGTTACGCGCAGGTCTACGGCAAGTACGCCTCGGACTTCGCAGCCAAGCTCAACTTCGACCTCATCTACATCAAGCAGTACTCACTCATCCTTGACATCAAGATCATGATCCAGACGATCAAGATCCTCTTCGACAAGGTGTCCTCGCGAGGCGTTGACGAGACGGCCGAGCCGGACGAGAACATTCACCTGCCCGCCGAGGTTCAGCAGCTCGACTGACGGGCAGGGAATGCTTCCCCCCCGAATCAGGACTTGCGGGCAACCTTGTACTGGGCAGCCTGAGCGCGAGGCCGGACGATCATGCGGTCGATGTTGACGTGGCTGGGAAGCCCGGAAATCCACCGCACGCACTCGGCAATGTCCTCGGCCCTCAGGGGAGAGTCGACGCCTTGGTAGACCTTGTCGGCCATGGCCTGATCGCCGTGGAAACGGACGAGGGAGAATTCCTCGGTGCGTACCATGCCGGGGCTCACCTCGCAGACCCGCACCGGGTGGCCACACAGCTCCAGCCGTAGCGCCTCGACGACGGCGCGCTCACCGGACTTCGCTGCACAGTATCCGGCGCCACCCTCATAGCCCCACTCAGCAGCGGTGGAGGTAATCGTGACGATGGTTCCCTCAGCGACCTCGAGAGCCGGTAGAAGAGCCTTGGTGACCCGTCCCATGCCCAGCACGTTGGTTTGATACATCGTCATCCAGGCGTCGAGGTCGGCCTCGGTGACCGGCTCCTGTCCGACGGCGCCTCCGGCATTGTTAACGAGGAGGTCGAGCTTGCCGCCAATGGTCTCGAGGAGATTGGCGACCGACTCGTCGCTGGTGACATCGCAGACCACTGCCTTTCCGCCGATCTCGGCGGCAAGGGCCTCGATGCGTTCGACGCGGCGAGCCGCACAGATGACATGCCAGCCATCCTTGGCCAAGGCGCGTGCCGTGGCCGCGCCGATTCCCGAACTTGCTCCTGTGACCACTGCAGTCTTTGTCATGGCCCCATTGTCCCTGCCGGACAAGGGCATGCGAAAGCCCCTGTCCACCGTGAACTGTTCCTCAGAAGAAGGAATTGACTCCTCAGTCCAACTTCTGGAGGACAAGTTCAACGGGACAGGGGCTTCACGACAACAGACAACGTCAGCTGACGAGGACCTCGACGCTCGGGTCTGCCAGCTCCAGAGCAGCCTTGCGGGCCTCCTCGGGGCTGGACGCAGCCAGCGCGGCCTCGGCGATCTGGCGGCACTGATCCAGGCTGTGGCGTGACAGGGTGGCCTTGACAGCGGTGATCTTGCCGGCGGCCATCGACAACGAACGCACGCCAACGCCGACGAGAACCAGAGCCAACAGGGGATCGCCGGCAGCCTCGCCGCACACTCCGATGAGACGCTCGCCCGCTCCATCACAAGTGGCCTTGACCAACTGGATGACGGCAGGCTGCCACGGCGTCAGGAGCTCGGCCAACTCGCCCTGCAGGCGGTCAGCCGCCATGGCGTACTGGGTGAGGTCATTGGTGCCGATGGACGCGAAGTCCACCGTCTCCAGCACCTGGGCCGAACGCAGGGCCGTCGAGGGTACCTCGACCATGATGCCGACCGTCTTGATCCCGGCGGCGCGGGCACGCGAGGAGAACCACTCGGCCTCAGCCTTCGTGGCGACCATCGGAGCCATGACGTAGGGATCACGACCAGTCTGCTCAGCAGCCTTGGCCAGAGCCTCGAGCTGTGCGTCGATGAGGTCGGTGCGCACCTGGGACAGGCGTAGACCACGGCGTCCCAAGGCCGGGTTCTCCTCCGGGCCGAGGTCGGCGAAGGCCAGCGGCTTGTCGGCGCCAGCGTCGAGGGTGCGGAAGACAACCTTGGCTCCCTCGTCGAAGGTCTTGAGCACGGTGGCATAGGCCTCCGTCTGTTCGTTGACGGTCGGAGCATCTTGACGGTCGAGGAAGAGGAACTCGGTGCGGAACAGACCAACTCCCTCGGCGCCCTTCTTCTTTGCCGTGGGGGCATCGGACGGGTTGCCGATGTTGGCCAGGACCAGGACGCGCTCACCGTCGGATAGCGTGGCGTCGCCCTCAGGAGCGGATGCAAGTATCTCAGCGCGACGATTCGCCCGTGAGGTCAGCTCGGCGACGGCGGCCTCGTCGGGCTCGACAAGGACGGTTCCGGTGACTCCGTCGAGGGCCAGCGGGGTGCCGTCCTCGATCTCGCGAGCATCGCTGCAGCGGACGACGGCTGGGATGCCGATCTGGGAGGCCAGGATCGCGGTGTGGCTCGTCGGCCCGCCAGCGGCAGTGATGAGACCGCGGACCAGATCAGGATTGAGCGTCGCGGTGTCAGCCGGGGCGAGGTCCTCGGCGACGAGGATCACGGGCGAGTCAAACGACGGGACGCCGGGCTCAGGCAAACCTTGCATGACCGCGACGGCGCGGTCACGGACGTTGCGCAGGTCGGTGACGCGCTCGGCGAGGTAGCCGCCGGCAGCACTCAGTTGGGCGCAGAAGTCGTCGAAGGCGGCCCAGAGAGCGTGGGCAGGTCCATGTCCGTCAGTCAGGTGGGACTTGACGCTGGTGAGCAGTCCCGGGTCGCGGGCCATCATCGCGGTGGCCTGCAGGACGGCGAGAGCCGATGGATCGGCGTGCAGGGAGCGCTCGTCGAGACGATCGGCGACCTTGTTCAGCGCCGACTCGATTCGGGCCATGTCGGCCTCGGTGCCCTGACTGGGATCAGAAGTGGGCAGTCCTGGGGCGGGGGAGACGAGAAGGGCATGTGCTTGTCCGACTCCGGCCGAGACCCCGAGCCCCGAGAGGGTCCGCATAGGTATCAGGCCTCCGGGTCGATCTGCAGGTTGGCGACGAGGGCGTCGAGCACCTCATCGGCATTGTCGCCCTCGGCGGTGAGCTCGACGGTCTCGCCGTGCTTGGCGCCAAGACCCATCACGGACAGGATCGAGCGAGCATCCACCGGCTCCTCGCCAGGACGGCCGATCTTGACGGCCAGGCCGGACTTCGAGGCGGCCTGGACGAACATGGCGGCGGGACGGGCATGCAGGCCACTCGCGGCTGCAATGGTGGTGGTGCGACTCGGCATGGTGTGCCTCCTTGGTGGGGTGAAAACGTCAGGGTCGACGATATCCGATGATAGGAGGACGCGAGCTGGTGGGTCTGGGCCGATAGAGTGCAAACCATGGTTGATGAGCACACCCCGCCTGTCATCGCCGTTGTCGTCGCAGCCGGCCTGGGGACACGGTTCGGCGGTCCTGTTCCCAAGCAGGTGACGTCGCTGACTGGAAAGGCCGTCGTCGCCGTCGCGGTGGAATCCCTAGCTGCAGGCGGTTGCGACGAGGTCGTCGTGGTGGTGAAGGAGGGTATGCACAACCATCTGCAACTGGCTTTGGCTGCCTCTCCCATCCCTGTTCACTTCGTGACCGGAGGGGACACTCGTCAGGATTCGGTGCGCAATGGGCTGCGATACATCGCCGACGATGAGCATCTCAGTCAGGCCACCACTGTTCTCATTCATGATGCCGTCCGCCCGTTGGTTCCCGCATACATCGTCGAGGATGTCATTGGTGCGGTAGAGGCCGGGGCTGTCGCGGTGACACCTGTCGTCGAGGTCACCGACACCATTCGGCAGATCGACGGTGAGGGTTCCCGCGTCATTGACCGTTCCGCTCTTCGCGCGGTCCAGACTCCGCAAGGGTTTGATCGCGCCGTCATCACGGAGTGTCATGAGCAGTTGTCCCGTGATGGTGGGACGGTTACCGATGACATTTCGTGTTGTGAGCGTTACGGCCATCGCGCCACCTTGGTGGAAGGATCCCGAATGTCGCTCAAGATCACCGAGCCGGTCGATCTCGACATTGCTGAGGTCCTGGCCAAGGCTGCGGCTGGAGCCGGTCACCACTCCGGTCGTCGAGTTGGCCGGATGTTGCGGGCTGTCACCCCGAGCAACGTCGCCGACAAGTTGGGTCACGGGGGCAAGGAATGATGGAGATCCGGACCGGTATTGGGGCCGATGTCCATCAGCTGAGTGAAGGCGTGCCGATGCACATTGCTGGCCTTCACTTCCCCGACGAGAAGGTCGGTTTGGCTGGCCATTCCGACGGTGACGTCGCCTGCCACGCCATTTGTGACGCCTTGCTCTCCGCGACCGGCCTGGGGGATGTTGGCTCCGTCTTCGGAACCTCGGACCCGCAATGGGCCGGAGCTGCCGGAGTGGCGCTACTGGGCCATGTCGTTGAGCTCGTCACTGCCGAGGGATGGGCGGTCCAGAACGCAGCGGTGCAGATCGTGGGGCAGCGTCCGCGCATGGCGGCCCGGCGCGCTGAGGCGGTAGCCACGCTGACGCAGACCGTCGGTGCTCCAGTGTCAGTGTCCGCGACGACGACCGATCATCTCGGATTTACCGGCCGCGGTGAAGGGGTGGCAGCGATCGCGTCAGCCCTCGTCACTCGGCAGGCTCGATCGTGAGGATCGCGCCCTGGCTGGGCAGCTGCGGCTGCGGCCCGGAAACCTTGATGGCTCCGGCGAGCAGCGACTGGTCGGGGGAGTTGAAGTACAACACGACATGGCCAAGGTCACCGAGGTTTGAGGTGGCTGACTCTCCGACCTCATCGATCGTGTAACGGGTACCAGCGATGTTGAGGACGTCGCCAGGAACGATTTCGCGCTTGGGCGTCATGGGGGAGCGGCCGCCGCGGTTGTGGAGCACGCAGATGTCGGACAGAGCATCAGGTACAGGTTCGCCGAACAGGACGATGACGCCGGTGTCCAGCATGTCCTGAGCTCCCTTGCCGGCGCGGAGCACCACGGCATTCCACAGTGTGCTGGACGTAGTCGCCATGGCGGACCCTCCTCGAGACGGGCGCTGTGCCCTTGACGGCACGGTACCATCCCGTCCAGTCTCCCAAAGACCCGTGATCACCACGGGACCCACCCCACCGAAGGGGCATGGACGGGATACGTTTAACATCGTGGAGGAATCCCTTGGTGGGCCACATCCAAGGGCAATGAGGTTTCCCTGAGGGAGGGGTGGTCACCATGATCGAGAAGAAGATTCTCGTCTGCTGTGGCACCGGTATCGCGACGTCGGTACAGGTCGCCAATAAGCTTCAGCGGCTGCTGCGTGAGCGTGGAGTCAATGCCAAGATGGAGCACTGTCGCGTCGCAGAAGTGCCGAGGGTCATCGAGGAATTCACCCCTGACGCAATCGTCTCGACGACTGCAGTGAAGCAGCCCAACGAGAATGTCAAGATGTTTCGCGGTGTTGCATTCCTGACCGGCGTTGATGAAGGACGGCTGGCTGACGAGATTGCAGACGCGCTGAAGTCGTCGTGATCCTGCGGTGACACTTCGTGACATGAGCAATGGGGGTTCACCAAATTTCTGGTGAACCCCCATTTCACGATTAAGGTGAACAGCTTCAGGAGGCGAGAACCTCGTCGAGCATCTCTTCGGCCTTGTCGTCCTCCACCTTCTTGGCGAGGGCAAGCTCGGAGACCAAGATCTGACGAGCCTTCGAGAGCATCCGCTTCTCGCCAGCCGACAGGCCGCGGTCGCGCTCGCGGCGCCACAAGTCGCGAACAACCTCGGCGACCTTGAGGACGTTGCCGGAGTGGAGCTTCTCGAGGTTGGCCTTGTAGCGACGAGACCAGTTGGACGGCTCCTCGACGTTGGTCTTGCGAAGAACCTCGAAAACCTTCTCAAGGCCCTCGTCGTCGACGACGTCACGAACGCCGACAAGATCAAGATTGCTGGCTGGCACTCGCACAACCAAATCGTTCTGTCCAAGAATTCTCAGAACGAGGTAGAGCTTTTCCTCGCCCTTGATAGTGCGAGTCTCGACGTCCTCGATCACAGCAGCGCCATGATTCGGGTAGACAACGGTTTCACCAACGTTGAAAGTCATTTGTGCGGCCCCTTTCGGGGATTAATTCTATCACATAATAATTGTTGAAGTCAATTATTAATTCGCGTGGGCGTCCGAAATGGTGCTACGGTCTGCCTCTCACTGTCGGGCCGTCGGGATTGCGGAAGTCCCTCGGATCTGGCCTTGGGAAGCGGGAACGGTCTGGTCCCGCTTCGCCGTGTGGGGATGAGATGCGATGATCGTGGAAAAGAGACCGGCCAACGCCCGATCGCTGACGCCGTGGCCCTCCTGCCCTGGAAATGTTCGCAATGACGAGGCGATCTACGCATTCACCACAGCGACCGGAATTACAAAATTGTCACATGAGATCAATATTGACATTGACAAGAATATTCGCATTCTCATGTCCGAGATCTTGAATGTCTCTAGGGTGTTCTCCAAGGAGGTCCTCGACGCCGTCGACTGAAATAGTGATTTCGAGAAGTCTGCTCACTCGTCGACTGTGCTGGAACCGATCGGCACCCCCGGTGACGCCAGTTCAGCTAAACTCAGCAGCGATCATGCACCCCGGAAGAGGAGATTCCACGATGATCGACCGTCGCCGGACGACTGCTGCCCTTGCTGCCGTCGGGGTTCTTGGGTTGGCGGCTTGTGGCGCCGATCCCAAGGTCCTCACCAGTTACACCCCTGCGGCCGGTGTCAGCGGCGAGTCCGACACCGTCAAGGTGCAGAACCTGTTGCTCATCAATGGTGACGGTCAGGCTCGTGTCTCCGCCGCCGTCATTTCCAGCAAGAACGACAAGGTTGTCGGAATCACTGGTCAGCCGCTCAAGTCGGACAACTCCCTGGCAGGGCAGTCCTTCACCGTGACTCCGGTCGGTGTCGATCTTCCGGCTCACGCCTCGGTCAATCTCACCAAGTCCGATCTTCAGGCTCCCGTCGAGGGACTCTCGGACGGCTTGTTGGCCAAGGTGACGATCAAGTTCGCGAACTCTGCACCGATCACCCTGGATGCACCGGTCGTGCCGTCCACCCACCCGGATTTCGAGAAGTATGCTCCCTCGGGGTCCCCGTCGGCCCAGTCCTGACGGGTTCTTTGAACATACGACGCGGCCCCCGGTCAAAACCGGGGGCCGCGCTTGTCGTTTCGTGGAAACCGTGTCAGGCCTGGAACTTGTAGCCGAGTCCACGCACGGTGATGATCCGCGCCGGATGCGAGGGATCCTCCTCGATCTTCGCGCGCAACCTCTTGACGTGGACGTCTAGGGTCTTGGTGTCGCCGACGTAGTCGACTCCCCAGACTCGGTCGATGAGGGACGCGCGGGTCATGACACGCCCGGCATTGCGCAGCAGCACCTCGAGCAGGTCGAACTCCTTGAGGGCGAGGCGCACGGTCTTTCCGTTGACGCTGACCTCGTGGCGCTCGACGTCCATCCGCACTCCGTTCTCCTCGAGGACGTCGGGGGAGACCTCGATCTCCGGGCCTCCTCGGCGAGTGACGGCGCGGATGCGTGCTACCAGCTCGCGGTGACTGAAGGGTTTGGTGACGTAGTCGTCAGCTCCCAGCTCCAGACCGACGACCTTGTCGATCTCGGAATCCCTGGCCGTCACCATGATGATCCCGACGTTGCCACGCTGACGCAGCTGCCGGCAGACCTCGGTCCCCGGGGTTCCCGGCATCATGAGGTCAAGCAGGACGATGTCGGCGCCATTGCGGGAGTAGCTTTCCAGTCCGTCGGCACCATTGGCCGCGGTGTCGACCTCAAATCCCTCCTTGCGCAGCATGAAGGCGGTGGCCTCGCGGTAGGACTCCTCGTCCTCGATGATGAGTACGCGGGTCATGACTCCTCCTGATCGGATTCGTTGTAGTGGTCGGCGTCAAGGGTGGGTAGTCGAAGGGTGAACGTGGACCCCTGGCCCAGTTTGCTCCACACGTCGACGGATCCCCCGTGCGCCTGGCAGGTGTGCTTGACCAGCGACAACCCCAGGCCGGTTCCACCGTTTTCCCGGGATCGGGAGTAGTCAACCCGGTAAAACCGTTCGAAGATGCGTTCCTGGTCGGCCTCGCCGATGCCAATTCCGTTGTCGGCAACCGCAATCTCGATGACGTCGGTGTCGACGTCATGGACTCGTCTGGCCGAGACCGCCACCCGCGCCTTCGGCTCGGAGTACACGATCGCATTTTGAACGAGATTGGCGATGGCCTCGGTGAGCTGACTCTGGTCCCCGAGAACCCACAGGTCGTCGTCGCAGCGGGCCACCAGGGAGACCTCCCGGGTGGTCGCGAGCTCACGATGACGAGAGACGGCCTCGTCGATGATGTCGGCAACGGGCACTGGTTCGGCGCGAAGCAGGGGTTCGTCCGCCTGCAATCGGGACAAGTCAATGATCTGTGTCACGAGGGCGGACAGCCTCGTTGACTCCGCGGTCAGGCGCTGGGAGAAATGGCGGACGGCATCGGGGTCATCGGCGGCACCCTCGATGGCTTCGGCGAGGATGGAGACGGCGCCGATGGGGGTCTTCAATTCATGAGAGACGTTGGCGACGAAGTCCCTGCGGGTTTCGGCAAGCCTGATGTGTCGGGAGCTGTCCTCCGCAGAGATGATCGCGTTGCCGTGCCCGTCAAGAGGTCCCACGCGCACGGTGAGGATGAGGTTGGCTCCGGTGGATGCCCGCTTCAACTCCATGGTGTCGACAATGTCGCGGTCCTCTCGTCGCGCGGTGCGGACCAAATTGAGGAGGGCGGCGTCGGCGATTCGTGAGCCGCGCACGAGTTCCATTGACCGGGCGCCCACGGTGGTGTGTAGCACCTCGTCATGGGGGCCGACGATGACGGCCGCTTCAGTGGCCAGGTCGAGTGCTCGGGCGAGAGTTGGATCGACCTCAAGGGCCTCAACGTCGGTGGCGAGGGTGTCAACGGGGTGACGAGATGATTCCACCGCTTGAATGATGAGGACCGTCAATCCGGCGCCGACAACTGCACCAATGATCGCTGCCAGAACCATGCCCACGCTTTGCATAATAGGGGGAAGGTCGTCATCCTCGTCACCCGCACGTCACAAAGTGATGCCGTGATCACTGGTCGTTCACCCAAGGTTCACTGTCTTGCCACTCGGGGGAAATGTCCTGGTCGATAGGGTCGATAGGCTTGACGAGACCCCACTACGGAAGGACACCGGCATGCGTGAGAGCTACCACGACGAGCTCAATGCCACCAGCGGCAGGATCTTGACGATGGCCGAGTTGGTTCGGGTTGCCGTCAAGGACGCCACTGAGGCTCTCATTGGTGCGGACCTGACCACCGCTGAGCGCGTCATCTCCGATGACTCGAAGGTCGACGCCCTGAACGAGGAGATCGAACGTCGTTGCTTCGACCTGCTTGCCCGTCAGGCTCCGGTCGCCGGCGAGCTGCGCACGGTCGTCGCGGTCCTGCGGATGTGCTACGAGCTGGCCCGCATGGGAGATCTTGCTGCCCACGTCGCGAAGATCGCCCGTCTTCGCTTCCCCGAGGTCGCGGTGCCTCCGCAGGTCGCCGATCAGTTCGTCGAGATGTCGAGGATCGCGAATTCCATGATCGCGAAAGCCGAGAAGACGCTGGCGGATCGTGACGCGCAGGCCGCGGAGCTCTTGGCGTCCGAGGATTCCAAGATGGATGAGTTGCGGCGCGACCAGTTCCGCCTGCTCCTGGGCGATGACTGGACCTACGGCGTCGAGAGCGCGGTCGACACGGCGTTGCTCGGTCGCTACTACGAACGCATCGCCGATCACGCGGTTGCCGTCGGCTCCCGAGTCATCTACATCGTCACCGGCAAGGCGCCGGCTGGCGAGGACTGGCCCAGCGCATACTGATCACATCGGCACGTCACGACCCCCACGCCGGTGTGTTCCGTCGGCGAAATGGGGGTGTCGGGTTTCGAATTGGGATCGCTTGTACTCAGTACGTACAATCGAGAGGCCCAACTCGCCGTGGTACACGGCTGATTATTGTCAGTGAGGTCTTGTCACATGGCTTTTGCCTTCCGCAGAAAAACGATGGCTGGAGCTGTCGTTCTCGTCACCACCGTTTCGATGGCCATCGCCGGATGTGCCACGAACGATCCGGAGTCTGGCAACTCCCCGTCGAAGTCGGCTGCCAGCGCGGCCCAGTCCTCGAAGGCGCCGGCATCCAAGTCTCCCGCGGCCAAGCCCAGCGTCTCGAGTGGCGCGAGTGCGCCAGCGGGAATGCCGAGTGGTCCGGTGCCTGCCGGCAAGTACGGCGTCGGTGCCGCTGTGACGAAGCCGGATTGCACGGAGCCCCCGTCGAGCTACTCGTCCCTCAAGGCCCCCGGCACCGTCGTCAAGGACATTGACGGTCTGGAGCCCGGCACGAACCATGGAACGGCTGCCGACAAGTACGCCTACCCGGCTGCTGTTGTGAATCAGTGGCTGAAGAAGCCCTCCACCCAGCCGAAGAACAAGAAGATCGTCTTCGTGACCTTCGACGACGGTCCGACGGCCAAGTTCACCGGTGAGCAGCTCGACAACCTTGAGAAGGCCGGTGCCCGCGCGACCTTCTTCATGATCGCCCCGCAGCTGCGTGACGTGAACAAGGAGATGCTCAGCCGTTCGCTCAAGATGGGCAACGCCCTAGCTGTGCACTCCTACTCGCACGACTACAATTACCTCTACCCCGGCCACGCCGCCAACGCCAAGCACATCAGCTGTGACTGGGACTGGGCCACTGCCCAGTCGCGGGCAATCCTGGGATCGAGCTATTTCTCCTCGGCCTTCCGCTACCCGGGCGGTCACATGTCCTGGACCAAGCTGTCCCAGGCTGACCAGGCTCTGGCCAAGCGCGGCGTTGCCTGGATCGACTGGAACGCCATGAGCGGCGACGCTGACGTCCAGCGTCCCAAGACCGTCGACGGTTACCTGAAGATGGTCAAGAAGACCATCAACGAGTCTGGTGACCCGAATGTCGTCGTCATCCTCAACCACGACACCTACGGAAAGCAGATGACGGCCGAAGCCATGCCGTCCATTCTCAAGTGGCTCAAGAGCGAGGGCTACGAGTTCGGTGTGATCTCCTGATCCCACCTTCATCTGCACATGGAGCGGCGCCCCAGAGATCATCTCCGGGGCGCCGCTCCATGTGGTTCCAGGACTTGGATGCCGTCACGAACTCACTTGTTTCCCTGGTTGGCGACGGCCTTGGCGCCGGCGGCAGCAGCTTCCGGGTCGAGGTAACGGCCGCCCTTGGTGACGGGCTTGAGGTTGTCGTCAAGCTCGTAGAGCAGCGGGATACCGGTTGGAATGTTGAGTCCGGCGATGTCCTCGTCGCTGATCTCGTCGAGGTGCTTGACGAGGGCGCGCAGGGAGTTGCCGTGGGCAGCCACCAGCACTGTCTTACCGGCCTTGAGGTCAGCAGCGATGTCGGAGGTGAAGTACGGCACCATGCGGGCTACGACGTCCTTGAGGCACTCGGCGACGGGCCGCTCGGCCTCCGGGATGTCGGCATAGCGCGGGTCATTGAACTGGCTGTACTCACCATCGTGCTCGAGGTCCGGCGGACGGACGTCGTAGGAACGGCGCCAGGCCATGAACTGGTCGTTGCCGTACTTATCCTTGGTCTCGGCCTTGTTCAGGCCCTGCAGAGCGCCGTAGTGACGCTCGTTGAGGCGCCAGGAGCGACGCACCGGGATCCAGTGACGATCACAGCCGTCCAGGGCCAGGTAGGCGGTGTGGATGGCGCGACGCAGCAGAGAGGTGTGGACGACGTTGGGAAGAAGGTTCTCCTCCTTGAGCAGGTCAGCGGCGTGACGGGCCTCGCCCTCGCCCTTCTCGTTGAGATCGACGTCCACCCAGCCGGTGAAGAGGTTCTTGGAGTTCCACTCGCTCTCGCCGTGGCGGAGCAGGATGAGCTTTGCAGTCATGTTTCCACCATAGTGCGCGTCGGTGACGTAGCGTCAGTCGGCTGGCTCGATGGAGTCCAACACCTTCTGCAGAGCAGATCTGACATCGGCCTCGTCGCCGTCCAGGAGGAGCTGGCAGTACGACGGTTCCTGCAGCAGGTCGATCACAGCGCCGAGCATCCGGACCTGGTTGTGCGGGGCGGTCACCAGAGGCCAGATGCTCAGCCGGGCGTCGAGCGCTCGTTCGGGGTCGTCCATGGCGTGGAACACGGTCTTGTGAGCGTTGCGGCACAGGAGGAGACCGGGAGCTACGACATGGTCCGGGTCGACGTGGGGGATCGCGACCTGTATGTGCCCGAAATCCAACCCAGTGGGATAAGTGGCCTCCCGGGCCTCGGCCGCGGACAGGAATGACGCCTTCACAAGCCCTTCATCGGCAAGCCGGGAACTGATAGCGGCGAACAGTTCGTGGGACGTCTCGACGCCCAAGTTCGCGATGATGAGACATGGCTCAGTCATTCAGCGCCTTGAGATCGTCGGCGATCTGGTCGGCGAGTTCGTCGGCACCCACCCCGGTCAGCAGAGGGGTGCCTCGGTACACCTTGACCCCCTCGTCAGGGGGATTGATCGCAGTGGTGACGACGATGGCGTCCGGCTGGAAGGTCTCCACCTGGGCCGGGACGTTGGCCGTCTTGCACTCCTTCATCGTCGCGGCCACGCCTCGATCACGCAGCATCCGCTGCAACTTGTTGGCCACCTGGACGGAGGTGGCGATGCCAGTGCCGCAGCAGACCAGAACCTTCTTGTTGATGACCATCAACACCTCTCCTCGCGTAGATGATGAGTTTGCCTCGTCAGTCATTGTGGAATGTGGTGGTGGAGGGCAACGATGCCTTCGCTACCACCTGTGATGAGTCCATCATTGTTCACGGGGGAGAGCACTGGCCAGCCGCAGCGTGAAATTTCACATCAATTCGCGACGAACGTGCAGTCGTCTGCGGTGTTGATGGGAAAGTGCGGTTCACATACTGATCTCCCCGGCTATGTCCGTCTCGACCCACCGTCCCAACTCCTTACCACGCAGTCCCTGGGACAGCAGGAAGACGAGTTTGGCATAGAGAGCTTCGAGGGTCATGTCATGGGCGCTGATGGCTCCCCCCTCGGCCAGGGCATGACTCGACTGGTAATGCCCCAGCAGGACGTCGGCCTGCATGCACTGGGAAGCGACGACGACGGGGGTGCCGGCGGAGATGACGTCAAGGATGACGTCGACCAAGCCGGGCTCATCGCTGGGGACGTTCCCGACGCCGAAGGCTCGCAGGATGACGGCCTCAGGCAACGGATCGAGGACGGCCCGGAGGCGTGCGGCGCTGAGGCCCGGGGAGAGGTCGACGACGAGGACGTCATGGCGGCGGTACGGTCTTGGATCCAGCCAACCACAGCCGGTCGAGTCATTCTCGATCCATTGCCACGGAGCCCCGGTGCGTGCCAGTTGGGGGGCAGCGGGGGAGTCGAAGCCGTTGTAGGCCCACGAGGACGACTTCGTGACGCGGTTTCCGCGCAGCAGTTTGTGGCCGAAGAACACCGCCACGCCGTGGAGACGTCCGCTGGTGACAGCTCTCAGCGCGCCCGTGACGTTGGGGGCGGCGTCGGTCCCGACGACTCCTAGCGAGTATTGCGACCCGGTGACGACGACCGGCTTGCCGAAATCTGTCAGGGCGTAGGACAGGGCGGCTGAGGTGTAGGCCAGGGTGTCGGTGCCGTGCAGGACGACGAAGGAGTCGGCCTCTTCCCGATGTGCCCACAGATTGTCAACGATTCGACCCCAGTCGGCCGGAGTCGCATTGGCTGAGTCGATGAGATGCTCAAAGCTCAGGGTCTCAAACGTTCCGGCGAGTTCTGTGCCCGAGAGCAGCTGATCGAGCCATCCCGTCAGGTCGGCCCCCGGTGCCAGTCCGTCCGGAGTGGGGACCATGCCGAGAGTCCCCCCGGTGTAGAGGATGTGGCTACGCATGGCTCAATCCCCTGGAGAGTCCTTGACAGCGTTGTCAGACATAACATCGTCTCGCACGGCATACCAGCCTATGACCATCGCTATCGCTACGAGGGCGAACAGAAGAAGTGTCCAGCGCCCCGACTCCGACGTGACGTTCGACAGGACGACGATGATGAGGAAGGCCAGGGAGACGTAATTCGTCATTGGCGCACCCGGCATGTGGTACTCGGGTCGCACTTCTTCTCCCCTCTTGACGAGGCGCAGGAACCGGGTGTGGGTGAGAAGCACCATGCACCACGTGCCGGCGATACCGATACCGGCCAAGTTCATGACGATTTCGAATGCGTTCTCGGGCAGGAAGGCGCTGAGGGCCACGCCAATAAGACCCAGCGACGCCGTAATGATGATCCCGCCGGCAGGAACCTGATGTCGGTTGAGTTTCGCGGCGATCTTCGGAGCCTCACCAGCCATTGCGAGGGACCGCAACGTGCGTCCGGTGGAGTAGAGGCCAGCGTTGAGCGAACTCAGGGCCGCGGTGAGCACGATGATCTGAATGACGTCGCCGGCGTGGGGAATACCGATCCCGGTGAAGAACGTCACGAACGGTGACTCATTGGCCGAGTAGGCGGTGTAGGGGAGGACGAGGGCCATGAGGACGACCGAGCCAACGTAGAAGACGAAGATTCGCAAGATCATCGAGTTGATCGCCTTGGGCAAGATCTTTTCGGCGTCCTTCGTCTCGCCGGCGGCGACGCCGACCATCTCCGTGCCGCCGAAAGCAAAGATCACGCCAAGGGTCAGGGCGACGACTGGCGTCATGCCTCCGGGGAAGAACCCGCCATGGCTGGAGATGTTGTGGAATCCTGCAGTGTCGTGGCCGACCGGCGCTTCGGTGACGACGGCCCAGATCGCCGCGATCATGAACAGGACGATGGCCGTCACCTTGATGGCGGCAAACCAGAATTCCGCCTCGCCGAACATTTTGACGCTGAGCATGTTCAGGGTGAACACAACAGCCAACGCGATGAGGGCGAGAACCCATTGTGGAATGGGCTGAAACATCTTCCAATAGTGCAGGTACAGGGCGACGGCCGTGATGTCCGCCATGACCGTGACCGACCAGTTGAGGAAGAAGAACCATCCCGTGACGTAAGCGCCCTTCTCGCCCATGAATTCACGGGCGTATGAGACGAAGGCGCCCGAGGATGGACGCCGAATAGCCATCTCACCCAATGCTCGAACCATGAGGAAGGCGAAGATGCCGCACACTGCGTAGCTGAGGGCCAGCCCAGGACCTCCCTGAGCCAGACGTCCACCTGCTCCCAGGAAGAGTCCGGTGCCGATGGAACCGCCGATGGCGATCATCTGCAGGTGCCTGTTCCTCAGGGCCTTGTCGTAGCCAGCGTCACCCATGTCAACGGTGGTGCCGGTTGGCTTGGCGCTGGGATCACCTTCCTGCATAAAGAACCTCCTCGTGACGGGGCCGTCTGGTCCGGTACGGGAATGTTAACGCCGGGACAAGGCGACTCATCATCTGGGGAGAAGTGGCTCCACAACGGGTCAGAAAGGCATGGGGCGGTGGAATAGTCAACGTAACCGTGTGGTAAGACCCCGCCTCAGAGGTACTCCCGGTCCTCCGGGGATGGGTCCACACGGGGGCAGTTTCGGAGAGTCCTTTCAATCTCCGACGAACCCAGTGTCCTGATGTCTTTTGCTCCATCAGAAGGCATCGACAAGAACTCGACGGCCCGTGTTCTTCTCGTGGAACACGGGCCGTCGAAAGATCGATATCACATTGTGTGACAACTCCGTTGGGGGAAATTCTGCCCAAAACTCCGGTGAGAGGAGGTCAAAACCCTCAGGCCAGATCCAGCCCCGGATAGAGCGGGAAGTTCCCGAGCAGTTCGTCGGCGGCATCATGGACCTTCTGGGCCACGCCGTCGGCGATCTGGTACTTGGCCTTGCCCGGCTTGCCACTGGAAGCCGTCACCGGGGTGGTGGCCTTCAGAGCGGTGACGATGAGCTCAGCAACCTGATCGAATTCATCGGCCCCGAACCCACGCGAGGTCAGGGCCGGGGTGCCGATGCGCACGCCCGAGGTGTACCAGGCGCCATTCGGGTCGGCCGGGATGGAGTTGCGGTTGGTCACGACGCCGGAATCCAGCAGGGCAGCTTCGGCCTGCCGACCGGTCAGTCCGAAGCTCGTGGTGACGTCGAGCAGGTTGATGTGGTTGTCAGTGCCGTCGGTGACGAGTTTGACGCCGCGCTTCATGAGTCCCTCAGCCAGGGCCTTGGCATTGTCGGCGACACGTTGGGCGTAGTCGCGGAATGCCTGGGTGCGAGCCTCGGCCAGGGCGACGGCCTTGGCTGCCATGACGTGGGAGAGCGGGCCACCGAGGACCATCGGGCAGCCACGATCGACGTCGGCGGCATACTCCTTGGTCGTCAGCACCATGCCGCCACGCGGGCCGCGCAAGGACTTGTGAGTCGTCGTCGTCACCACTTGGGCGTGGGGGACCGGGTCCTCGTCACCGGTGAAGACCTTGCCGGCCACCAGGCCGGCGAAGTGAGCCATGTCGACCATGAGGACGGCTCCGACCTCGTCGGCGATCTCGCGCATCTTCGCGAAGTTCACCCGGCGAGGGTAGGCGGAGTACCCGGCGACGACGACGAGGGGCTTGAACTCGCGGGCCAGCTCGGCGACCTTGTCGTAATCGAGCAGACCGGTCTGCGGGTCCGTTCCGTAGGAGCGCTGGTCGAACATCTTGCCCGAGATGTTCGGACGGAAACCGTGGGTGAGGTGGCCGCCGGTGTCCAGGCTCATGCCGATGGCGCGCTGGTCGTTGAAGCGGTGGCGCAGGGTGTCCCAGTCGGCCTGGGTGAGGTCGTTGACGGTGCGCGCTCCGAACTCCTCGAGGGCCGGAGTCTCGACGTGATGGGCGAGGATCGTCCAGTAGGCAGTGAGGTTGGCGTCAATACCGGAGTGCGGCTGCACGTAGGCATGCTCAGCGCCGAAGAGGGTGCAGGCGTGCTCGGCAGCAATCGCCTCAACGGTGTCGACGTTCTGGCAGCCGGCGTAGAAGCGGTGACCGGCGGTGCCCTCGGCGTACTTGTCGGAGAACCAGGTACCCATGGTCGCAAGGACTGGCAGGGATGCGTAGTTCTCGGAGGCGATGAGCTTGAGGGAATGACGCTGGTCGGTCAGTTCGGCTCGGGTGGCCTCCGCAATCCGGGGCTCAACTTGTGCGATCGCGTTGAGCATGGTGCGGTAGGCCGGGGCCAGCTTCTCGGCGATGTCGCGGGCTGTGGGATCGACGGCACTAGGCTCACTCACGGATGGCTCCTGTCATGACGGGATGGTGAGCACGAATCTACCCGTCCCAAGACCTGCTCGTGGCTGGGGGCCAAAAAGAACGGCGAGCCCTTCGGGCTCGCCGACCGATATGAGTCCGGTGCCAGTCAGCGCTTCACTCGGGCAGAACCTCCGGCAGCGAGATTCTCCACCTCGGAGCGGGTGGCCATGGAGGTGTCGCCAGGGGTGGTCATGGCCAGAGCGCCGTGGGCAGCCCCCCACTCGACGGCCTTCTGCAGGTCTCCAGTCTCCATGATTCCGGCCATCAGGCCAGCAGCGAAGGAGTCGCCGCCGCCAACGCGGTCGAGGATCTCCAAGTCGGGACGTTCGACCGAGCGCACCAGGCCGGTGTCCTTCGACCACGCGATGGCCGACCAGTCGTTGCGGCTGGCAGTGCGCACCTGACGCAGAGTGGTGGCGACGACGGAGATGTTCGAGAACTCCTCGACCACCTTGTCGATCATGTTGGCGTAGGAATCGACATCGAGGTTGGAGAGGTTCTCGTCGTTCCCCTCGACCTCGAAGCCGAGGCAGGCCGTGAAGTCCTCCTCGTTGCCGATCATGACGTCGACCAGGCTGGCCAGCTCGCGATTGACGCGGCGGGCCTCCTCCTGACCGCCGATCGACTTCCACAGGCTGGGTCGGTAGTTGAGGTCGTAGGAGATGATCGTCCCGTTTGCGTGGGCGGCCTCCATGACGGCCTTGGCAGTCTGGGCACTGGTCTCCGACAGGGCGGTGTAGATGCCGCCGGTGTGCAGCCAGCGCACTCCCAATTCCCCGAAGAGGCGGTCGAGGTCGATGTCCTCGGCGCGCAGCTGGCTGGCAGCGGTGTGGCCGCGGTCCGAGACGCCGACGGCCCCGCGAACACCGAAGCCACGCTCGGTGAAGTTGAGCCCGGTGTGCACCGTGCGACCGACTCCGTCGGAAGGCACCCAAGTGATGAACTGGTCGTCGACTCCGCCGGCGGTGATGCGGTCGCCAACGAGGTGGCCGACCGGGTCGTCGACGAGACCGGTGATGACGGCGGCACGCTTGCCGAAGACCCGGGACAGGCCACGGCCGACGTTGTACTCGCCGCCGCCCTCCCAGACATCGAAGGACGTGGCGGTGCGGATGCGACGCTCACCCGGATCGAGGCGGAGCATCACCTCGCCGAGAGAGACGATGTCGTAACGGCACTGGTCTGCGGAACGAAGTGTGATGCTCATGACTGCTCCTCGAGGATGCTGTGGGCACTGCGGGCGGCCTCGCGTGCCAAGTTGGCGATGGTTTGACTGTCCCGGGCAGCGACGGCGTCGGCTGGGGTGAGCCAGGTGCCACCGACCGCAGGGATGTTGGGGCGGGAGAGGAAGTCCGCCAGGTTGTGCGGCTTGACTCCGCCAGTGGGGACAAAACGTAGGTTCGGGAAGGGGCCGCCCAGGGAAGAAATCGTGGCAGCACCGCCGTAGTTTCCGGCCGGGAAGAACTTGAAGGTGTCCAGCCCCATGTCGACACCGGCCATGATCTCAGTGGGGGTGATGACTCCCGGCAGGATCGGGATGTCATGGTGTCGGCAGCGGTCGACGACCTCACGGGACAGGCCGGGAGAGACGACGAAGGTCGCTCCCGCGCTCACCGCCTCGTCGACCTGACGGGCATTGATAACGGTTCCGGCTCCGACCATGACGCGCCCGTCCTCGGCCATCGACTCGATGGCGGCGGGTGCGGCGTCGGTGCGGAAGGTCACCTCGGCGACGGGGAGCCCGCCGTCGACGAGACCGTCGGTGACGGCCGGGGTGGTGGCGGCCTCATGGATGACGACCACCGGGATGACGAGATTCGTCAGGACTTTGTCGAGTGCTTCGTTGCTCACTTGTGATCTCCGACGTTGGGGGTTTGTCAGTTAACTATCCCTGAAGCATCGATGTCTCGAGGACTTGCCACGGTTTCCCGTGGAATGGCGTCTGGCTCCTTCAGCTCTCTGACGCACTCCCGCGTACCCTTGACGCCTCGTACAGCGCGATCGATGCTGCCACCGAGGCGTTGAGGGACTCGACGTCACTACTGATCGGGATCGACGCCAGCACGTCACAGGACTGCCGGGTGAGACGGGCCAAGCCCTCACCTTCGGAACCGACAACGAGCACCAGTGGACCATCCAGACCGGGAGCGGCAGCGATGTCGGAGTCGGCCTCGCCAGCCAGCCCGACGATCATCCAGCCGGCCTCGGCGAACTTGCCGAGGGCCTGGTTGAGGTTCGACGCCATCGCCACCGGGATGCGTGCGGCAGCCCCGGCGGAGGTCTTCCACGCCGCAGCGGTCATCGAGGCCGAGCGGCGAGACGGGATGAGCACGCCCTGGGCGCCGAAAGCGGCAGCCGAGCGGATGATCGCTCCCAGATTGCGTGGATCGGTGATCTTGTCCAGTGCCACGACGAGACCGCCGCGATAGGCCTGAGTGCCGGCATCGATGATGTCGTCGACCGTGGCGTACTCGTACTCGGGAAGGCGCAGGGCCACACCCTGGTGATTGGACCCACCCGTCATGCGGTCGAGCTCACCACGAGTGGCCTGCATCAACACGATGCCGTTGTCAGCGGCGAAGGAGAGGATCTCTCGCAGCCGGGAGTCGTGTTCGGCTCCTTCCGCGACGTAGGCGGTGCGCACCGGAAGACCGGCGTGCAGGGCCTCCAACACCGGATTACGACCGATCACCCACTCCGGGCCGGCACCCTTGGCCTGCTTCTCGGCTGGCTTGCGGTTGCCGCCGCGAGCCAGCTTCTCCTGCTTGGCCTTGTACGCCTTGTGGTAAGTGCGATCCTCGGCCTTGGGGGTGGGTCCGCGGCCCTTGAGGCCCCTGCGACCTCGGCCACCGGACCCGGAAGCGGAACTTTTTCCCTTGTGTCCTGCGCCGCGGCGCTTGGAATTTCCTGCCATGTCGGTCTCCTCGTCAGCTCAGCGACCAGTGGGCGCCGGTGGGGGTGTCCTCGATCGTCAGTCCGAGGTTGGTCAAGGTGTCACGAATCGCGTCGGCAGTCGCCCAGTCCTTGCGGGAACGGGCCTCGGCACGCTGATCAAGCATGGCCTGGACCAAGCCGTCGACGACTGGTTCGAGACGGGCCTCGTTTCCGGCGGTACCCGCCCATTCCGGGGCCTGCGGATCGAGCCCGAAGACCGCGAGCATGGCACGTACCCGAGCCATGTGCTCGCGGGTGGCGTCGACGTCGTGGGCAGAGACGGACTTGTTGCCCTCGGTGATCTCGCTGAACAGGGCCGCAACCGCTTGCGGGGTTCCCAAGTCATCGTCCATCGCCGTGACGAAGGCCGCCGGCAGATCCTTCGACGGCGCGGCCTCCTCGCCGACGAGGTCGCGGGCGCGATCCAGGAAGGAATCAATGCGCTCGATGGCCTTGGTGGCCTCGTCGAGGGATCCCTTGGTGTCTTCGTCGGATGGGCTGAACTCGATCATGGAGCGGTAGTGGGGGGCGAGCAGGAAGTACCTGACGGCTCGTGGGCTGTAGGTCTTGGTGACCTCGGTCACCTGGGCGGTATTGCCCAGGGACTTGCTCATCTTCTCCCCGGACATCGTCACCCAGGCGTTGTGCATCCAGTAATGGGCAAACGCACGTCCGGCCGCCGCCGACTGCGCCAACTCGTTCTCGTGGTGGGGGAATCGCAGGTCGATGCCGCCGCCATGGATGTCGAAGGCATCACCCAGGTACTTCCCGGACATGGCCGAGCACTCCAGGTGCCAACCGGGGCGACCACGTCCCCAGGGGGAGGTCCAGGATGCCGTCTCCGGTTCATCATCCTTGTGCCCCTTCCACAGCGCGAAGTCGCGTGGGTCACGCTTGCCACGCGGGTCGGAGTCCTCGGCCGGGGCCATCTCGTCGACGCGCATCCCGGACAACTCCCCGTATCGCGGCCAGGACCGGACGTCGAAGTAGACGTCACCGGAGCCGTCCGGGGCGGGGTAGGCGTGGCCCTTCTCGATGAGGTTTCTGATGAGCTCGATCATCTCCGGGATGTGGCCGGTGGCGCGCGGCTCGTAGGATGGTGGACGACATCCCAGAGCCTTGTAGGCCGCGTGCAGCTCGTTCTCGTAGTGGTAGGCGTGGGCCCACCAGGGCACGCCGGCAGCAGCGGACTTGGCGAGGATCTTGTCGTCAATATCGGTGACGTTGGCGACGACTGTCACCTGGTAGCCAGAACACTCCAACCAGCGCCGCAGGACGTCGAAGACGACCTCCTTGCGGATGTGGCCCAGGTGCGGACTGGACTGCACCGTCATGCCACAGTGGTAGATCGACACCTGACCCTCGTGCAGGGGTTCGAAGGTCTCGATGCCATGGGTAGCGGTGTTGTAGAGCTTGAACGTCACGCCTCAAGGCTACCGGGGGACCCCGACACATCGCCTACCATGGCCGCATGGCCGAGATTCGCAAGCACAAGCCGTCGTCCAGCCCCATCTCCCGGGCCCTGGAGGCCGCGATGGGTGAATCCATCAAGCCGGTCGTCCCCGGATCGCGTCCTGACAAGGACGCTGAGGAGCCCAGGACCCAGCCTGAGGCCGGCCCTTCGGTGGCAGCAGCTCCCACACAGTGGGGATCGTTCAGCGGCGGATCTTCCAAGGGCGGGTCGTTCACGGTGCCGATACCGCCGAAGTCCTCGGAGTGACGAGGTTTTCCTAGCCCTTCCCGCGGGCGCGCAAGGTGTCGATGTCGAGACGAGATGCCGATTCCACGTCTACGGATTCGGCATCGGCCTCCCACGGGTCATAGGGGGCGTCATCCTCCTCGTCCTCGACATATCCCAGGGACGGGTCGTACACATTGATCAGCTCGTGACCGCTGCGTGGTTGCGATCCGTCGACGGAGACAACCGATTCCGCACTTATGGCCTCGTCAGGAAGCTGGGCCAGGATGTCGCGAACATATCCCTGGGCCGCCTCGATGTGCGGAACCTCGCGCTGCTGGCGCTGGGACTCGTACCAGCGGTAGTCGAGCACCTCGTGGTAGAACTGCGCGAGCTCGCGCTTGCGGGACAGTTCCGGGGGAATCTGCTGGACGACGGGCTCGAAGCACTCGGTGAGCCAGCGATGGGCAGCCACCGCCTCGTCAACTCTCTGCAGGCCATTGCGGGCCCGGAAGGTGTCGAGGTCGTTGAGGAGACGTCGCGCCTGGAACTCCTCGGTGTCCAGACCAGTCAGACGCAGCAGACGACGCTGGTGGTGCCCGGCGTCGACGACCTTGGGCTGGATGCGCAGCCGCTGACCGTCCGACGAGGTCTGGATGTCTAGCTCGGCGACGTCGAAACCCAGGGCATTGAGACGACGCACCCGCGACTCCACCTGGGAGTAGTCACCGCCGGCGTACTCCTCGGCAGCGGTGAGCTCGTTCCACAGCTCGTGGTACCGGTCCTCGATCGTCGTCACCAGGCCCAGTGGATCGAGGGCGGCGTCGAGCATGTCGCCCTCCTCCAGGTCGAGGAACTCTCCGTAAAGGTTGGTGCGGGCGATCTGCAGATCGTGTTCCCGCTGTCCGGTGGTGAGGCGGTCATGGAGCTCGCCGGTCTCGGCGTCGACCAGATAGGCCGCGAAGGCCTCGGCGTCGCGTCGGAACAACACGTTCGACAGCGAGATGTCTCCCCAGAGGAACCCCACCAGGTGCAGCCGTACCAACAGGACGACGAGGGCGTCGAGCAGCCGCATGACGGTCCCCTGACGCACACCGGAATGGAACAGGGACCGGTACGGCAGTGAGAACCGCAGGTGGCGGGTGAGGATGATCGGTTCGAGTGGTTCCCCATCGGTGGAGTAACGGTCGGTGATGACTCCGATGGGCTCGACGGACGGGGTGTCCAGACGCATGAGGTCGTGCAGCAGCCGGTACTCGTGGATCGCCAGGTGCTCGACGACCTCCTTTGCGGCGTAGACGTCGTCGCCAACGGTGATGAATCGCACCACGTGGCGGGAGATGCCTCGGGGCAGCGCGACCAGGAGCTCCTGCGGCCACTGTGCCAGCGGTGTGCTCCACGGCAACGGAAGCAGGCGGGAGTCGGGCTTCGCGCTGAGGAAACGGGTCACGGGGGACAGTCTGCCACCCCAATGACCTGTTCATGGGCGTGGGTCCTAGTCAGCAGGTCATTGGGTACGCGAGGACTCAGACGGCAGCGGCTCGGTCGAGAGCCTCGTTCAGGCAGGTGGCGAGGTCATCGACGGGGTCGATTCCTGGACTCATCCGGATCATGGAGTCATTGACCCCAGCGGCGTCCCGGGCCTCCTGGCTCATGGCTGCATGGGTCATCGTCGCAGGATGGCAGACCAGGGATTCCACACCTCCCAGGGACTCGGCGAGGATGAACCCTTCCACTCGGGTCATGAATGCCTCGACAGCGGGTAGCCCGCCGGCCAGTTCAAAGCTGAGCAGGGATCCGAAGTCCTTCTGCTGACGAGCGGCCAGGTCGTGACCGGGGTGATCGGGCAGTCCAGGCCAGTGCACCGCCGCGACGGCAGCGTGGGAGGAAAGGATTTCGACCATCCGGGCAGCGTTGGTGCAGTGGGCCTTCATCCTCACCCTGAGGGTGCGCAGGCCACGCAGCGTCAGCCAGGAATCCAGCGGAGATGCCGTCACCCCTAGCATGTTGGCGTGGAAGGCCATCAGGTCGACATCCTCCGGGACAGCGGCGACGACGGAGCCGCCGATGACATCGGAGTGGCCGTTGAGGAACTTGGTATCGGAAGCGATGACGAGGTCTGCGCCGAGATTCAGCGGCTGTTGCAGGATCGGCGAGCAGAAGGTGTTGTCGACGGCCACGACAGTGCGCTCACCCTTCGAGGAATGAGCCAGCCCAGCCGCGGCAGCGATGTCGGTGATGCGGAGCAGTGGGTTGGACGGGGTCTCCACCAGGAGTAGGTCGGTGGGGGATTCCAGGGCGGTGCGCAGGGCGTCAAGGTCGGTCTCGTCGACCCAGTCGACCGTCAGACGTCCGGCGGTGGCCCAGGTGTCGAGGATGCGCCAGGTACCGCCGTAACAATCGTGCGGCGCGATGACGTGGCCACCAATCGGCACGAAGGCCTGCAGCACGACCATGATGGCCGACATTCCCGACGAGGTGACGACCGCCCCCGTGCCAGCCTCGAGGGTCGTGAGGGCGTCGGCAAGCAGGGCTCGGGTGGGGTTGCCTCCGCGGCCGTAGTCGAAGGTTGGGCGCTCCCCGAAGGTGTCGTAGAAGTAGTTCGAGGAGAGGAAGGCGGGAGGGGCGACGCTGGAGTGGGCGTGATCCGAACACAGCCCGGTCGTCAATCCCTGCATGGTGGTAGACGTCGGCATGGTCCCTCCTGTCATCGGGTGGTTTCGAGGGTAGCCGAGGACGCGGAGGATATTTTTTTCGCCCAATTCTCGGATTCGGCGTGACGATTCGGTTCGCTGAACATCTGAACATGTGAAAGTCGCCACAGATCGAATGGAGATGAGCCGACATGGCTGACAACAAGACTGCTTCCGCCAAGACTGACGAGACCAAGACCGAGAATCTTCCGGACACCACCAAGGAGGCCGTGGCCCCGTCGCCGCTTCACACCGACCACGGCTCGACCCTTATTGCCGAGCAGGTCGTCCAGAAGATCGCCGGTATTGCGTGCCGCGAGGTTCCTGGCGTTCACGCCATGGGCTCCACCGGACGTCGCATGCTGAGCTCCATCACTGACCGCATCCCGGGCTCCACTACCAACGTCTCTAATGGCGTTCAGGTTGAGAAGGGTGAGCGTCAGTGCGCCATCGATCTCTCCGTCGTCATCGATTACGGCTACTCGGTCGTCGAGGTCGCCAACAAGCTTCGCGAGACCATCATTGACGCTGTCGAGTATGGCACCGGCCTCGAGGTCGTCGAGGTCAACGTCCAGGTCACCGATGTGTACATCCAGGGTGAGGACGAGGGAGAGGACGACGACCAGCCGACCCAGGTTGCCCCTCAGCGTAAGAACACCGAGCTCTCCTGAAAGGCCGCAGTATGAATGCATCGCGCATCGGAGCACTCGTCGGTCTGTTGCTGGGCGTCATCGCGGTCTGCGTTGGCGTGTGGCAGGCCATCGTCGTGCTGGTACTGGGCCTGCTCGGCCTGATCGTGGGGCGGATCATTGACGGTCAGCTCGACGTGCACGACATCTTCGGCAAGCCAAGTCAGCGGAACCGTTGATGTCTGTCGGTACCACCCGCGTACGTTCGGTGCCGTCGCTGGCGGTCCACAACCGTGAGAAGGCCAGCCGTGGAGCCTTGACGGTGTCCACGGCGGTTGTCGAGAAGGTGGCTGCCCGCGTGGCGGCCCAGAGTGAGGGTTTTGGGGCTCCCACCTCGTCGTTGTTCGGATCGGGGTCGCGTGCCGACTTCGACCGAGGCCCGAAGGTGGGTGCGGTTCTCACCGGTCGTACTGCTGATCTCGAGGTGGAAGTTGCCATCAGCTATCCCGCCCCCATCCAGGCTCAGTGCGACGACCTGAGAGCCCGTTTGACCGAACAGGTTCCGAAACTGTCCGGGGTTGAGATCGGTACCATCGACATTCTGGTGAGCCGAGTTGTCAACAAGGCATCGACGACGAAGGAGCTGAACTGAGATGAGTCATCAATACATGTCTCCGCCACTCGTTCGTCGTCCCTCTCGGACGACCCCAGTGACGATCCTCGGTGTCCTGCTGGTGGCAGCCGGAGTGGTGGCCATCATCGCTGCCATTCACCGTCTCCAGCACGGATCCTTGCCACAGTGGTTGGGCTGGGGCCGTGGTCACATGACCACCGCCTCATGGCTCAACGACACCGCGCTGACGGTTGCCATCGTCATCGGCGTCATCGCCCTGATGCTGGTGATCTGGGCTTTCAAGCCGGGACGCACGTCTGGTGTTTTCCTCAAGCCGGCTGAAGGTGCCCCGGACGACCGCGAGATCGTCATGGACAACTCCGACCTGACGAGCTGGCTTTCTCGTTGGCTTGACGAGGAGGACGGTGTCGCATCTTCGTCAGTGAAGCGTCGCGGCAACGCGCTCAAGATCGACGTCGAGACCGACGTCAATGATCCTGAGGTGATGCGGGAACAGCTCACCAGGAGGATCGCTGATCGCGTCGACTCGCTTGGCCTGGAACAGTCCCCGAACGTGAAAGTGAGGTTGCGATGAGGGGCCGCGCAAACAGAACACGACTTGCCGTCGTCGGGATCATCTTGTTGCTGGTGGTCGCGTGGTTCATGCTGGTGCGGTTCAACGTCGCCTCGTCGTGGGGATGGTGGCAACCTGAACCCGACGCGCCCATTGCCGACGTGCCGAAGGCATGGCGCACGGACCACGCCTCCTGGGCCCTGCTCATCGTGGGCGTCCTGGCTGCCGTGATTGGGCTGATCTGGCTGCTTCGGCAGTTCTCGTCGAGCAATCGCGCTCACAGCTACAGCATTAGCCACGAGACGAACCATGGATCCACGGTTCTGTCCACCGATGCTCTGGGACGAGCCATCGAGGAGCAGATCGAGGAATTCCCCGGGGTGAGCAGTGCCAATGTCAGATTCTTCGGAGCCCGTGTTGCTCCCGAGATGATGGTTCAGATCGACCTTGACGACCGTGCCGACGTGCGAAAGCTCGTCAATTGGCTGGAGTCCGAGGTGGCTCGTGACGTCGAGACCGCTCTGGATGCCAAGCTGATCCGTTTCGGAACGAAGTTGCGGACGGGGGCACACGTCACCGGAATGGGTGTGAGTCACGTCGGCGTGACCGAAGTGTCCAATGTCGACGAGTCCGGAGATAACCTCCCCGCCAATCCGATGCCCAAGCCCACCTTCCTCAACGAGAAGTCCGAACGGGCCAAGCCGCGTACACGTGACGGAAAGGTGCTCGCCTGAGCTGCGTGCTAGCGGTCGAGGACTCAGTAGTTGTCCTCGACCGCTGCTAGCGTCGAATCCATGGTCAGCGGGGTCGAAGGTGACGACGGCGACGAGATCGTTTTTGCGGACATAAGTGCTGCTCAGGACGGAGATGCCGCGGCATACGCTCGCGTTGTTGAGTCATGGGGCGGGCCGCTCCTGAGGTTCTGTCACAACCACTTGCCGGCCTCGATTGACGCGGAGGACGTCGTCCAGGACGTTTTGCTGACCGCCTGGCAGAAGCTGCCCGATCTCGACGATAGGTCCCGGTTCAGGGCGTGGATGTACACCATTGCTCGGAATCGTTGCCGGGAAGTCATCCGGACCGCCGGGCGACGCGCAACCGATCCGGTGGCACCGGAAGAAGTTCCGGTGAGGATCGACACCCTTCAGGACCCAGCAAGGGCACACACCAGGGATGCCGCGATGAAGGCGTTGAGGAAGAGTGTTGTCCGGCTGCCGGACAACCAGAGGCGTATCTGGGTCATGGCTCAGATCGACGGTCTCGGATACGCCGAGATTGCTGAGATTGAAGAATTACCGGTGTCCACCGTCCGTGGCCGTTTGGCCCGGGCGAGGGCCACCATTGCGGAGGAGATGGAACCATGGAGGTGAATCTCGCGTGTGGCGCGGACATGAACCACGTCTGGGACAACGCGACACAGCCTCCCACCGAGCACGAGGTCGAGTGCCCAGCCTGCCAGGCGGTGCGCACCGTGGCCGTTCGTGCCGGTCAACTGCGTGACGACGCGGTTGCCGAGGATGCCAAGACCAAGGTAGTCGTTGATCCACCGAAGCTGTCGTCGGTGTGGAGGTCCTACAGCGCTGATCTCTCGCCGCGTCATTGCATCGTCAGTGACGACGATGGCGACATCGAGGTCAGAGAGACCGTGCTGACCACCATCGTGCGCGAGACCCTGGCTGATTGCGAGGATGGCAGGTTGAGCCGAGTTCGTTTCTCGGTGCCGCATGCCCCGTTGAGACTGCGCATTGACCTGTCGGTTGCCCAAGGCATTCGGATCCCGGAATGCGCCGACCGGGTGCGTCAGCAGGTGGCGTCGGAAATGTATCTCCAGCTGGGCGGACGCCCAGAAGCCATTGACATCATTGTGGAGGACATCCATGCCTGAGCCCGAAAACGACGTTATCGTCTCCGGAACTGTCCTGACGGGCGACGAAACCAGTGATGATCTGGAAGGGGTCATCGTCACCACTGTTCTCAACACCCCCGGCGTGACTCGACTCGTCCGGCCGTGGTGGCGTCGGGTCGGCAAGTCTGACGAACGCTCCGCGGTGCGGATCAGTGAAGAGAATGGACGTACCGACGTGGACATGGAGGTCACCGTCGATCTGACGGTGCCCATCGTGCGGCTCACCCAGGACCTTCGTCGCCGGATTGCCATGGCCATTACCCAGTCCGGACGCGTCCCGGGGAAGGTGGATGTCGTCGTCTCCAAAGTCGAGCGCATGGAGGAGTGACGTCGAGCTGGAACCGCGCAGGAACTGGATCCACAGAAAACGACGAGGCCCCCCGGAAGAACCGGGGGCCTCGTCGTGTCTGCGGAAACCGAGGATCAGGAGATGCGCTCAGTGGTCTCCTGGCTGAAGACGTGCACGGCGGCCGGGTCGACACCCAGGCGCACCTGCTCGCCACGCTGCGGAGGACGACGAGACGAGATACGAGCGACGACCTGGTGGGCCTCACCATCCTCGATCGAGGCTTCCTTGCCGGAACCGACGAGGGAGCCGTAGAGGTAGGCGTCAGCGCCGAGTTCCTCGACGACGGCAACGTCGAGTCCGACGCCTTCGCTGGCGAGGGTGAAGGACTCCGGGCGGATACCGAGGGTGAGCTTGGTCTCGTTCGGGGCCTTGGCTAGGACCTCGCGGGAAACCGGAACGACGTAGTCACCGAGCTTGACGCCACCATCAACGACGTTGCCCTCCATGAGGTTCATGGCAGGGGAGCCGATGAAGCCGGCGACGAAGAGGTTCTTAGGAGTGTCGTAGAGGGCCAGCGGGGAGTCGACCTGCTGCAGGATGCCGTCCTTCATGACGGCAACGCGGTCGCCCATCGTCATGGCCTCGACCTGGTCGTGGGTCACGTAGACGGTGGTGACACCGAGGCGCTGCTGCAGGGCAGCGATCTGGGTACGGGTCTGGACACGGAGCTTGGCGTCGAGGTTCGACAGCGGCTCGTCCATGAGGAAGACCTGAGGGTTACGAACGATGGCGCGACCCATGGCGACACGCTGACGCTGACCACCGGAGAGAGCCTTCGGCTTGCGGTTGAGGAAGTCCTCGAGACCGAGGAGCTTGGCAGCCTCGAGAACGCGCTGCTGACGCTCAGCCTTCGGCACGTTCTGCATCTTGAGGGCGAAGCCCATGTTGTCGGCCACGGTCATGTGGGGGTACAGGGCGTAGTTCTGGAAGACCATGGCGATGTCACGGTCCTTCGGGGGCAGATCGGTGACGTCGCGGTCTCCGATCCAGATGGAACCGGCATTGACCTCTTCGAGGCCGGCCAGCATTCGCAGGGAGGTCGACTTACCACAGCCAGACGGCCCGACGAGGACCATGAACTCACCATCGCCGATCTCCAGGTTGAGCTTGCTGACGGCTGCGCGATCGGTGCCCGGGTAAACCCGAGTCGCCTCCTTGTACTGCACGGTTGCCATAACCGTTAATCCTTTCCACGGGCAGGTACGTGCCCGACGATCCGTTGTGGAAATCCGACGACCAAGGGTGCCGCCGGGATCCCCGCGGGTATTGCGAGGACCTGGTGTCGATCATAAGGGACATTGCCCGCGATGGTGGCAAGAGGCTGGCTGGAAGAAGTGTTTTGCCTTGTCGACTCGCGCACCTCGGGGCTGAGCCGTGGGCCACCCTGCGTGTGGGTGCGGCCCACGGCCCGGTGGGCCGCACCCATATCGGGCTACGAGCTGGGGGTCAGGGCTGCTCCCACAGCGGGCCCCTGCACTTGAGCCCCGCAATGATCGTGGCGTCGTACCACCAGCACATCACTGCCAAGAGGATGACTTCGACAATCAAGATGATCATTATTTTCTTTGACATTTCACAGCCTCACTGGAGCCGTTGTCCAAGCATGAGCCAATTCCATTGACTTGGCCCCAGAGGGACAATACAAACAATACCATGACGACCGTTCCCAGAACCCATGCGAGAATGGTCCAGTTCTTTTCATTCTTCATCCGAGCACCAACTTGGCTTTATATGATGATTTTATGGAGCGCCAATCTGTTATGAATGTCATCGGTCCATGCAATGTGGAATTCTTGTGTCCTTGGACAATGCCTGTGACCTTGACAGTGTTTCCGAAATTTGCGAAGACCGTTCCCCCGGAGTCTCCGGGGCGCGATGTAGTTCCTCCTGTAAGGGCAATGACATTTCGAACGCATTTGCTGCCTGTTGGTGTCCAGCCACACGTATTTGCATTGTACATATGAACTTGGTTTCCGCAGTTTTCACCGCTGGTGATACCTACAAAACAGACGCGGTTGCCAACGCCGGCAGTTGGAAAGTATTCCCCGCGCACCGGTTTGGTTTTTGTTGATTGATTGCCTCCAGTAAAGATGCTGGCGGAGTATGTTGATCCAGAAATGAATTCTGCATCGACATTTGGGTAGGTGTACGAATGGGTGACGGTTCCGGCGTATGAGCCAGATCCGGTCAGGACTCGTTGTCTCAAGTTGAAGCAGTGTGCCGCTGTGAAAACCCCTCTGGTTCCCTTGGTGTTCGTTGCCACGATTCCAGACGTACAGCTGAATTTTGATGTCTTCAGCTTTCCGCCTCCTCTGACGGGAGTTCCCATCGTTAGGCGGCCCTTGGTTGGGCTTCCGGGTGATGGAAAAACTTGGTGTGTGTCAGATGGTAGCTGGGCGGCTATTTGGTTTGCGATGTCCGGGTCAGCGTAGACGACGATCTTATCTAATGAAGGCTCGTACATGTATGCGATGAAGTCATTTTCGTGTGCTGTGTTGGTGTAACTATTCTCTACGTCAATCAGTCCGCTTTCTAGAGACTTCTTGGTGAATTGAGATGATATTTCATTTACATGAAAATTCGATATCTGATCGGCGAGTGATTTTTCGGATGTGCCGTCTGGCGGTGTGGTGTCTGTCGCTGCTCGTTCTGTGGCTGCAATGGACGGGCTCATCTTGGGGTAGGAGGTGACGGCTCCGTGGATAGTTGCAATGGTTATGGTTCTGTTGGTTGTATCAACGACATAGGGAAAGCCATTTTTCATGGCGTCAATTAACTGAGTGCTCGCGGGCTGTGTCATCTCACTCGGGGGCGGGGATGCGTTGGTCTTTGGTGCTAGTGCAGCACTGATAACCAACACCCCGCTACGGCCGCAACTGTTGTCTTTCGTCTGCTGGGCATCGTGTCCTTCCTCTCCAACAGAGCACGACATCAGGTTGAGCAGGCAGATCGTCCTTGCTCAATCTAGGCGCTGGGTGATGCCATCACGCTACTGCGGTGCCCCAGCTATTGATACGGTGCATCGCGTTTTCTTAGGAGATTTTCATTTCTCTTGGACAATTTTAGGGATGCGCGTCAAGAATTGATGTGCGCAGTCGTCAGCACTCGACGATATTGACCGCGAGGCCACCCCGTGCCGTCTCCTTGTATTTCACCTTCATGTCGCGCCCGGTCTCCATCATCGTCTTCATGACCTGATCCAGGCTGACGATCTGGGAGCCGTCACCTGCCATGGCCAGACGGGCAGCCGTCACGGCCTTAATGGCACCCAGGGCATTGCGCTCGATACACGGAATCTGAACCAAGCCACCGACGGGATCACAGGTGAGACCAAGGTGGTGCTCGAGACCGATCTCGGCGGCGTTGCAGACCTGGGCAGGCGTCCCGCCCATGACCTGAGCCAGACCGGCCGCCGCCATGGAACATGCCACGCCAACCTCGCCCTGGCAGCCCACTTCAGCTCCCGAGATGGACGCCGACTGCTGGTAGATCTCGCCGATCGCCCCGGCAGCCAGCAGGAAGTCGACGATGAGGTCGTCGTCACCGGTGTTGACGCCGGGAGTACCCGAGTCAATGTCGGAACCGGGGGAGAGGAACTTCACCGCAAAGTGCAGACAGGACGGGATGATGCCGGCTGCGCCATTGGTGGGAGCGGTGACGATACGACCACCCGCGGCGTTTTCCTCATTGACCGCCAAGGCCCACACCGTCAGCCAGTCGACTGATCCGAAGGGTTCTGGCTTGCCTGGGGTGATGCGCTCCCGGGTAGCGAGATCGCGGTGCATCTTCATGGCGCGGCGACGCACGTGCAGTCCACCTGGGAGAACGCCGGAGCGGGAACAACCACGCTCGACGCAGGCGTGCATGACGGCCCAGATGTCCAGGAGTTCGCCGCGCACATGTTCCTCGTCGCGGACGGTCATCTCATTGGCCATGGTGACCTCGGGGATGCTCATCCGGTAGTCAGAGCACTGTTCCAGCAGTTCCTTGCCTGTCTTGAAGGGGTAGGGGACCGGAGCCGAGTCACGGACGATGGCGGGATGCTCGTCCTCACCGTGTTCGACGACGAAGCCACCGCCGATGGAGTAGAAGGTGCGCTCGGCGACGACCTCCTGACCCGACCAGGCCGTGAATGTCATGCCGTTGGGATGGAAGGGCAAGGACCGGTTGCGATGCAGGATGAGGTCCGTTGTGACGTCGAAGGAAATCTCCCGACCACCATGGACGGCATCGAGGGTGATGCGTCCGCTGTTGGCGATGGTGGCGGCTCGAGCTGGGGTCTGGTCGGTGTCGACGGTGGCGGGATCCTCTCCCTCCAGGCCCAACAGGACGGCGGCTTCAGAGCCATGTCCGTGTCCGGTCGCCCCCAGTGAGCCGAAGAGTTCGGCGCGCACCCGGGTGACGTCGGGCCACGCCGGTGATTGAGCCAGATCAGTCACGAAGATCTGTGCGGCTCGCATGGGGCCGACGGTATGGGAACTGGATGGGCCGATGCCTACCTTAAAGATATCGAAAACACTGACTGCCACGGCATCGATTTTGCCAAAGATCGAGGCGCAATGTCAGTGAAGCGCAATGACGGCCGGCACTGGGTTGTCCGCCGCTGAAGGGGCCACCGCAAGGCATCGTGATGACGAGTTCCGACAAACCCCTTGACCAACTCGCCGTGGTGGTCCATTCTCTTTCCAACAAGAATTGAAACCGTGTTTTGAAATATGCCTTTACAAGGATCGTGAGGGCATGGACCCACAGTGACCTTGGTCGCGGAGAAGGAGTGGTGACGGTGGCGAAGCGTGATCGACGCAGTGAGAGAGCCGACGACATCCTGCTCGAACTGCGTGCCGGAGAGGCCATGAGCGCGGCCGATCTCGTCGAGGGCACCGGGTTGTCACGTCCGACCGTCATCTCAATCCTCAATGACCTCGAGTCGTCCGGATGGGTGGTCCGTGGCACCTCCGATGGTGGCGGTCTGGGGCGCCCTGCCTCGGTGTGGTCGTTGGGTGAGGACGTCGGAATCGTCATCGGGGCCGACATCCTCGTCGACTCGATGCTCCTGGTGGCGGCCACTTTCGGCGGGACGATCCTCGACGCCCGTAGTTCTCGGCTCGACCAGCACCGACCCGAAGCCCGTCTCGACACCGTCGTGAGCGCGATCGAGTCATTGCGAGATGCGTGCGGGGACAAGGGGCCGTTGCTGCACCTGGCGGTCTCGACGACGGGCGTCATCGACGGCGATGGTCGCATCGTGCGAAGCGACCTCGTGCCGCAGTGGACCGGGTTGGACTTGGGCCGAACGCTCTCCCGGCGCCTTGATGTCCCGGTCACCGTCGACAACGACATCAACATGGCTGCTTATGGCGAGTTCTGCCAGCGTCGTCAGCGCGGTCGCCTCGACACCGATGCTGACATGCTCCTGGTGCGGATGACCCGCGGACTGCACACCGGACTGGTCCTCGACGGACAACTGCATCGCGGACGTACCTGGAACGCCGGTGAGATCAGCGACGTGCTCGATCTTCGCCTGGACGGCGACGAGATGCCCGACGACGACTGGATCGATCGAGCAGCCCTGACGACCGGTTCGGTCGCGGCCGTCATCGACCCGGACGTCATCGTCATGTCTGGACCCACGAATGCGTCGGTCACGGTGATTCGCCGCATCATCGCTCGGCTCATGGCTCGGCGTCCTCTCGACTCGGAGGCGATGACCGCCGAGGTCGAGGAATTGGGGCAGGCTGCATCGGTCGTCGGGGCCCTCAACACCGCACTGGAACTGGTGACGAGGAAGGCCCTCGGTACCGGACACCCCCATCCCGTGGCCTTGCGTGGCATGGCCAAAGTCGTTTCCGAAGTCGAGAAAGGACAGCACAGCGTCATGACGACAACCCATCGAGAAGGACACACTGGCGATCGCATGAGGGTGGGCGTCGTCGGCGTCGGCGCGCGCTCGCGCCTGGCCCTCAACGCCGAGCTGGAGGGCAACGACGGCCTCGTGACCGCTGTCTGCGAGCCCCATCACCTGGCCCGCGAGCGGGTGGCCGACCGGCTCGGGAAGGACCCCGACTCCATCACGATCACCTCTGACGTTGCCGGGCTCATCGCATCGGGAATCGACGTCGCTTTCGTCACCTCCCCTGACGACACCCACGCCGAGGTCACCTGTCAGCTGTTGGAGGCGGGGATCCCGGTGTACCTGGAGAAGCCCCTGGCCATCACGATGGATTCGGCGACCAAGGTTCTCACCACCGCCTACGAGACCGGGACGAGGCTCTACGTCGGTCACAACATGCGCCACATGAACGTCGTGCGGTCGATGCGCGATCTCATCCGCTCTGGCCGGATCGGCGAGGTCAAGGCCATCTGGTGTCGTCACTTCGTCGGGTCGGGCGGTGACTTCTACTTCAAGGACTGGCATGCCACTCGCGAGCATGGCACGGGTCTGCTGCTGCAGAAGGCTGCCCACGACATCGACGTCATGCACTGGTTCGCCGATTCCCACACCACTGACGTCGTCGGGATGGGCGGGCTCACCCTCTACGACCGGATCACTGATCGTCGCGACAATTCTGACCAGCTCATGGGCGACTGGTACTCCCTCGACAACTGGCCTCCGCTGACCCAGAAGGGACTCAACCCGGTCATCGACGTCGAGGACATCTCGATGATGCTCATGCGGATGGAGTCCGGCGTCTTCGCGTCCTACCAGCAGTGCCACTACACCCCGGACTACTGGCGCAACTACACCGTCATCGGCACGGAGGGGCGCATCGAGAACTTCGGTGACGGTGAGGGAGGTGTCATTCGACTGTGGAACAAGCGAACCCACTACAACGCCGACGGTGATGAGACCGTCCCGATCATCGGGGACGCCAATGGACACGGTGACGCCGACGTGTTGACCGTCACCGAGTTCCTCAACTTCGTGAGGAACGGAACCCGTACGGATACCTCGCCGTTGGGCGCCTGGTATGCGGTCGCAGCGGGGATCGAGGCCACTGAGTCGTTGCGTCAAGGGTCGACGCCGCGCCAGGTGCCGACGCTGGACGAGGAGATCGTCCAATACTTCAACAACAACCAGGTCAAGTGATCACAACGAGACAGAGAGGTCAATCATGGATCGCAGAGGTTTCATCATGGGAGGGGCGGCCCTCGCCACCCTGACCATCGCCGGATGCTCGTCGTCGAGCAAGAACGACAAGACGGACGTCTCGCCAAGCGTCGACTCGAACACGTCCGCTGAGCTGACCCTGGCCTACTGGGACAAGAACCAGACGAAGACGATCGAGGAGAACCTCAAGTCCTTCGCCAAAAAGTACCCGAACATCAAGGTCAAGACGAACCTGGCCGGGTTCAAGGATTACTGGAACAAGCTGCGCACCCAGGCCCAGGGCAACGAGCTTCCCGACGTGTTCTGGATGAACGGTCCCAACATCCAGCTGTACGCCGCCAACGGTATGCTCGCCCCGATCGACAAGATCACGGATGCCGGCGTGAAGTGGTCGGACTACCCGAAAGCCCTTGTCGACCTCTACACCTACGAGGGCAAGCATTACGGAGTGCCGAAGGACTTCGACACCATTGGCGTCTTCTACAACAAGAAGATCTTCAAGGAGGCCGGAGTCGACTTCCCGACCGCTGACTGGACCTGGGACGACTTCCACAACAAGGCCAAGAAGATCTCCGACTGGGGCAAACCCGGGGGCATCTACGGATGTGCGACCACCATCAACGGCGACGGACAGGGCACTTATTACAACACGATCGCCCAGACCGGTGGTTACGTCATCAAGGACAACAAGTCCGGATTCGACGACCCCAAGAGCATCGAAGGACTGCAGTGCTGGGCTGACTGGGTCAAGGATGGATCGGTCGCTTCCCCGAAGGTCGTCACTGACACCAAGCCGTCCCAGATGTTCAAGAGCGGCAAGTCCGCCATGTTCTGGACTGGTGACTGGACGGCCTCCGAGCTAGCCGAGGAGTTCAAGGGCAAGGAGGACGACTACGACGTCATCGACCTGCCTAAGAAGGAAAAGAAAGGCACCATCATCCACGGTCTCGGATGGGTTGCCTCCGCCAAGAGCGAGAACAAGGCAGCAGCCCTAGCCCTCATTGCTCACATGTCAGGCAAAGAGAGCCAGGAGGTCGAGGCGAAGAACGGCACCGCCATCCCAGCCTTTAACGGAACTCAGGACGCGTGGATCAAGAGCTACCCGAAGTGGAACTGCAAGATGTTTGTCGCCGCCGCGACGAGCTACGCCGTGACTTACCCGGTTAGCCGTAACACCGACGTCTGGGCCAACCGTGAGGCTGATTTCCTCAACCCGGCCTTTGCCGGCGAGACCCCGGTGCCTCAGGCTGCCAAGAAGCTGGCAGCCTTCATGAACGACGCTCTGAGCAAGGAGAAGTGATGCCACGGCCCGGTGTGCGAGGCAGTCAGGCGGCTGCCTCGCCCTCCGAGTCGGGATCCCGCCGGCCCGGACGACCAAATCCGACGAGCGTCGGAGCATGGCCCATCCTCTTCATCGGTCCGCTCATGCTCGGCATCGCGGTGTTCTACTACTGGCCCATCGTCAAGAACATCGTCGCCTCGGTGCAGCAGACCAATGCGTTCGGAGGAAATCCCGAGTTCGTCGGACTGCAGAACTACAACGACCTGTTCTCGAGTCCTGATCTGGGCTCGGCGATGCTCAACACTTTGCTGTATACGCTCATCGTCCTGCTGGGGATCCCACTGTCGGTCATCATCGCGTCGATGATTGAACTGCCAGGCCTGAAGTTCAAGGGGTTGTATCGAGCGCTGTACTTCATGCCTTACCTGGCCATGCCGATGGCTGTCGCCCAGGTCTGGAAGATCGTGTACAACGGCCAGTTCGGTCTCCTCAACCAGATACTTCGTGGACTTGGTGCAAGCAATCCTCCCTATTGGCTCGTCACCCCGGGATGGGCGCTGTTCGCGGTTGCCCTGTTCGGGCTGTGGGCATCCATTGGTTTCAACGTCATCATCTTGTCGGCAGGTCTGAAATCGATTCCTCGAGAGTTGTACGAGGCCGCATCCATTGACGGTGCCTCGAGATGGCGCCAGTTCCGGTCGATCACGGTTCCGCTGTTGTCACCGTCGATCTTCTTCCTGGTGATCATGACGACGATCAGCGGATTCCAGCTCTTCGATGCCTTATACGCCATGATCGGTACCGGCAATCCGGCTGAGCCCAGAACGAGGTCCTTGGTGTCCCTGTTCTACCGGGAGGCCTTTGTCAACAACGACCAAGGGGTAGGCGCTGCGATCGCCATTGTCATCTTCCTCTTGGTCGCCATCGTCACCTTCATTCAGTTCCTGGGTCAGAAGAAGTGGGTCAACTATGTCTGAGATCACGCAGGCTGGCGAGGGCTTGAGTGAGCAGGAGGTCGACCAGCTCGTCAAGAAGGGCGACCGAAACTCCCAGAAAGGCCTGGTTGGCGTCCACATATTACTGATCATTGGCGGCATCTTCATGGTGTTCCCGTTCGTCTACCAGGTGCTCATGTCCTTGTCGACGAACGCTGAGATTCAGGCCGTTCCGCCCAAGTTCATCCCGGACGAGTGGCAGTTCAAGAACTATGCCGACGTTTTCACGAGGTTGCCATTCCTCAAGCAGTTCGGTGTCTCGGTGACGATCACCGTCCTGCGAACCGTCGCGCAGTTGATCCTGTGCGCCATGGGTGGATACGCCTTCGCCCGGATGAAATTCGGAGGAAAGTCCATCCTTTTCGGGTTCGTGCTGGCCATCCTCATGGTGCCCGGACAGTCCTATCTCATTGGCCAGTACCAGATCATTCGTGACCTTGGCCTGCTGGAGACCCCGTGGGGCATCGTGTTGCCAGGTTTCTTCTCGGCCTTCGGCGTCTTCCTGATGCGGCAGTCGTTCATGAGCCTGCCCGTCGAGTTGGAGGAAGCAGCCCGCCTTGACGGGTGCAATCCGTGGCAGACCTTCTGGCGAGTCATGGTCCCCGTCGTCAAGCCAGGCTTGTTCGCCGTCATGATTACGACCGTGTTGTGGTCCTGGAATGACCTGCTGTGGCCACTCATCGTGACCACGCGGGAGGAATCCATGCCGTTGAGCGTGGGTATAGCCACCTTGGCCGGACAGCACTCCAGCGAGTTCGCCCTCATGATGGCCGCCTCCGTGATGGCCATGACACCGATCTTCCTGCTGTTCTTCTCGATGCAGAAGAGGGTCATCGAAGGGCTGGCCAGCTCGGGTTTGAAGGGCTGAGCCCCGGAGTTCACCACCCGACGTGCAGCACTGTTCGGGTGGTGGCACAGTTGTGTCGTCACAAAGATGTGGTTGAGGGGGTCACGCCCCGGAAAGGTGAGGGGCCATGAAGGCCTTGGCGAAGACCCGGCCGGAACCGGGGCTTGAACTCATTGACATTCCCGACCCGACCCCGGGCCCGAACGATGTCGTCGTCAAGGTGCTGCGCAGTGGGATCTGCGGCACCGACGTCCACATCGACACGTGGGACGGATGGGCTTCCAAGACGGTGCACACCCCGCTGGTCCTCGGACACGAGTTCTGCGGTGAGATCGTCGAGCTCGGTTCCGAGGTCAATGATCTGGAGGTCGGCCAGCTCGTCTCTGGTGAGGGCCACTACGTCTGCGGCCGCTGCCGGGCCTGCCTGGCCGGTAAGCGACACCTGTGCCGCAATACCCAAGGTATCGGATACGCGGTTGACGGGGCCTACTGCCAGTACTTCGTCATGCCGGCCAGCAACATCTGGGTCCACCACATCCCGAACCTCGACCCCGACGTCGCGGCGATCTTCGACCCGTTCGGCAATGCCGTTCACACGGCGCTGCAGTTCCCCTGCCTGGCCGAGGACGTCCTCGTGTCGGGAGCCGGACCCATCGGGATCATGGCGGCCCTCGTCGCCCAGTTCCAGGGGGCGCGCAACGTCGTCGTCACCGACCTGTCCGACGAGAGGCTCGAACTGGCCCAGAGGCTCGGCCTGGACAACACCGTCAATGTCTCCCGGGAGGGCCTGGAGACGGTGTGGAACCGCTTCGACATGAAGGAGGGCTTCGACATCGGCCTGGAGATGTCCGGGTCGGGTGCCGCCCTGACCTCCATGATCGACAACATGACCCATGGCGGTCGTATCGCCCTGCTGGGAACCCCGAGCAAGGCCATCACCCTCGACATGTCCAAGATCATCTTCAACATGATCACGATCCAGGGAGTCACCGGCCGTCAGATCTTCGAGACTTGGTACACCATGGCCTCCCTCATCCGCTCCGGTCTGGACATCTCCGGGATCATCACCGACAGGTTCCCCATCACGGAATTCCGTGAGGCATTCGACGTCGCCGGCTCGGGCCATGGCGGCAAGGTCGTCATGGACTGGGAATGCCTCGACTGACCGACGAAGGAAGGACAATCACCATGTACGGATCCATGAAGGACGAACTCAGCGCCAAGATCGCAGCCCTCAAGGAGGAAGGGCTGTACAAGGCTGAGGCCCCGTTGACCAGCCCCCAGTCAGGCGAGATCACCGTCGACGACGGACGCGAGGTCATCAACCTGTGCGCCAACAACTACCTTGGTCTGGCTGACTCACCGGTGCTCGTTGACGCCGCCAAGAAGGCCCTTGACGAGTGGGGCTTCGGTATGGCCTCGGTGCGATTCATCTGCGGCACCCAGACCCTGCACCAGAAGCTGGAGCGGGCCATCACCGAGTTCCTGCACCCCGACGACCCCGACAACTGGGACACCATCCTGTACTCGTCCTGCTTCGACGCCAACGGTGGTCTCTTCGAGGTGCTGTTGGGGCCCGACGATGCCATCATCTCCGACGAGCTCAACCATGCCTCGATCATCGACGGCGTCCGGCTGTGCAAGGCACAGCGTTTCCGCTACCACAACCAGGACATGGCCGACCTGGAGGCCCAGCTCAAGGACGCCCAGGGCAAGGGGTGCAAGCACATCATGGTCGCCACCGATGGCGTCTTCTCCATGGACGGTTTCGTCGCACCGCTGCCGCAGATCTGTGATCTTGCCGAAAGGTACGGTGCGATGGTCATGGTCGACGACTCCCATGCCGTCGGATTCGTGGGCAAGACTGGTGCCGGCACGCCCGAGCACTGGGGAGTACGTGACCGTGTCGACGTCCTGACCGGCACCCTCGGCAAGGCCCTGGGCGGAGCTTCTGGCGGCTACACCTGCTCCCACCGCGAAGTCGTCGAGGTGTTGCGTCAGAACTCACGCCCCTATCTGTTCTCGAACTCGCTCGCCCCGTCCATCGCCGGTGCCGCCCTGGCGACCCTAGAACTGCTCAAGTCGAGCTCGGATCTGCTGGATCGTCTGCGCGACAACACCGCGTACTTCCGTGCTGAGATGACCACACGCGGATTCGACATCCCGGAGTCGGATCATCCGATCTGCCCCGTCATGATCGGCGACGCCGTCAAGGCTGCGAAGATGGCCGACGCCATGCTCGCCAAGGGCATCTACGTGCGCGCCTTCAGCTACCCAGTTGTGCCCCGAGGCAAGGCCCGCATCCGTACCCAAATGTCTGCCGGACTGACCCGTGAACAGCTCGACACGGCCATCAAGGCCTTCGAGGAGGCTCGCGAGGAGATCGGCTGAGATTTCTGGTGAGGGGGCTGGTGATCAGGCCAGCCCCTTCGTGTCCAACCAATCCTTGGCAATGGTTGACGCCGAGGCCTTCTCCTCCCCCTGAGCTCGCTGGTTCATGGTGATGAGATCGTCGGTGGTCAGCGCCTTCGAGACCCTGGCCAGCTGATCGCGGGCCTTGTCGTTGACCTTTGTGTTCATCAGCGGGACGACGTTCTGAGGCACGATGAGGTGCTTGGGGTCCTCCAGGACGACGAGATTCTGCTCCTTGATCGCGGGAGTCGTCGTGTAGAGATCGACGAGGTCGACCGTCCCTGATGTTAACGCCTTGACGGTGAGCGGGCCGGAGGAGTCCGACAGTGCGGTGAACTTGACCTTGGATGCCGGGACCCCGTACACCTTCGTCAATCCCCTGGGCCCGTAGGGACGTTCCTTGAGCTCAGGATTTCCGCCCACCTTGACGGCGTCCAGCTTGGCCAGATCTGCCAGGGAAGTGACCTTGTGGGCCTTGGAGAACTCGGAGGTGACGCACCAGGAGTCGGCGTCCTGGGCTGCTGACGGTTCACCCACGGACATCCCGGACGGCACCGCCTTGCGCAGAGCGGCCATGACCGATTTCTCGTCAGAGGCCGTCGAGGATCCCTGGAAGAACTGCAGCAGGTTCCCGGAATATTCCGGGACGAGGTCGATCGAGCCGTCCTTGAGCGCCTTGACGTAGACATCGCGGGCGCCGATCTGCATCCGACGCTTGACGCTGACGCCAGCCTTCTCGAGAGCCTGGGCGTAGACCTCGGCGATGATCTCGGACTCAGTGAAATTCGCCGATCCGACGGTCACACCTGCGCCACCGGAGCCGGAGTCGTTCGAGTCGAGGGGATCATGGGAGGAACACGCCGCCAGGCCGGTCAGCAATGCGGCTCCGAGCAGTGTTCGGCGAGTCGTCGTGGTCATTCTTGCTCCATTCGATGGGTGATCACTGTGGGGTGAGGGCCAGGGCGTGTCGCACACCCGGACCGGTGAGTAGGCGCGTTGCCAGGGCGAGTAGGCCATCGGTGGCGAGGGCCAACACGATGATGACGATGGACCCGGCGAGCATCTGCGGGTAATCGGAGACCGCCAGACCGTCAAGGATGAAACGTCCCAGGCCACCCATGCCCAGGTAGGAGCAGATGGTCGTCGTCGCGATGACCTGCAGGGTGGCTGACCTCAACCCGCCCAGCAGCAGGGGAGCAGCCAGCGGCAACTCGACGCGGCGCAGGACCTGCATCCCGGTCATGCCGCAGGCTCGAGCTCCGTCAGTCACCTCGTCGTCGACGGCTTCAATCCCGGAGTAGCTGCCGGCCAGCAGGGGCGGGATCGCCAAGATCGCCAGCACGATGGTGGCCGGGACGACGGGACGCTCGATTCCCATCGTCGTCGAGATGGCCAGCAAGGTGAGCAGCCCGAGGGACGGCAGTGCGCGCAGAGCCCCTGAACAGGTCACCGCGACGGTCCTTCCGCGGCCGGTGTGGCCAATCGCCAGACCAGCGGGGATCGCGATGACCGAGGCGAGGAGGATGGCCAACAGGGTGTACCAGAGATGCTCGCCGATGCGGACCCCGATGGCTCCGGGACCGCTCCAGTGCGATGAGGTCGCCAACCAGGTGAAAGCAGATGCAATCTGGGTCATGCCGACTCCCCCTTGCGACGCTGCCAGGGCGTGAGGAGACGGCCGACCGCGACGATGACGAGGTCGAAGACGATTGCCAGGACGAGAGTCCCGATGATCCCGATCCAGATCTCGGTCGGGAAGGAACGCTGGTAACCGTCCGTGAAGAAGTAGCCCAGGGAGGGGACGCCAATGAGGGCACCGACGCTGACCAAGGACAACGTGGATGCCGAGACCACCCGCATTCCCGCAGTGAGTGCAGGGACAGCCAGCGGCAGGGCCACTCGCCAGAACACCTGGGAATTGGAGTAACCCATGGCGACGGCGTCACGACGTACCGATCGTCCCACCGAGTCGAAGGCGTCGGTGGCCGTCCTCACCAACAGGGCGATGCCGTAGAGGGTGAGGGCGGCGATGACATTGATCGGATCGAGGATCTTCGTGCCGAGGATGAGCGGTAACAGGACGAACAGTGGCAAGGAGGGAAGGGCGTACAGGATGGAGGCGCCGGGTACCAGGAGGCGGCGTGCGGTCCGAGAGCGGTGCGCCCACCACCCCAGCGGGACTGACAGCACGAGGCTCACGACCACCGGAATGATGCCGAGCACGGCATGGTGGCTCGTCAATTGCCAGATTTGGTCCCGGTTCTCGTCGATCCACCGGGTGTTCACGAGTTCTCCTCGGGAGTTCCCGTGAGACGACCGACGAGTCGGCCACCGGCGTCGACGACGGTGGGAGGCTCGTCGCGCAGTTCGACGTGGAGACTGCGACGATCTCCACCGATGAAGGAGGAGACGAAGTCGTCGACGGGGTGGAGCAGGATCTCATCGGGGCGGCCCCGCTGGGCGACCTGGGCACCGCGTCTCAGCACGAGGACCTCGTCGCCGAGCAAGAAGGCCTCGTCGACGTCATGGGTGACGAATACGATCGTCTTGGCGAGATCCTCCTGGATACGTAGAAGACCCTGCTGCAACTCGGCACGCACCACCGGATCGACGGCGCCGAAGGGCTCGTCCATGAGGAGGATGTCAGGGTTGGCGGCAAGGGCCCGGGCCACTCCGACCCGCTGGCGCTGACCGCCGGACAGCTGGGTGGGGTAGCGGCGGGCCAACGAGGAGTCCAGGCCGACCCTCTCCAACAGATCCATGGCCCGGGACCGGGCAGCGCTCCGGGAAGCCCCGGAGAGAAGCGGCACTGTGGCGATGTTGTCGACCACGGTTCGGTGGGGGAGCAACCCACCTGATTGCATGACGTACCCGATCTGGCGACGCAGCTTGACCGGATCAACCGTGGCGACGTCGGTGTCGTCGATGAGTATTCGGCCCCCGGACGGATCGACCATTCGGTTGACCATCCTCAGCAGGGTGGTCTTTCCACATCCGGATGACCCCAGCAAGACGACCAGATGGTGGGATTCCACCTCCAGGTCAAAATTCTCGACGGCGACAGTGCCCTCGTCGAAACGCTTGCTGACGTGGTCGAAACGGATCATGCGGTCCCTCCCCGGCCGGCCAGTTCGCGTGTGCTGTGGGTGACGCCGGTTGAGAGATCACGCTACCGTCCGTACGAGGTCAGGAGAAGTGCGTTCTCCTCTCGGCAGACATCGCAGCTGCAGGACCGTCACCTGCACTGGGTATCCTCGACGGCGTGCAGGACGAGATGAGTACTGCGGCTGCGGGGGAGAAGGATTCCTTCGCCGTGGCCGCCACCGCCCTTGCCGCGGCCGAGAATGAACTGGAGAGGTCCGCCGCCGGTGACGACTCCGCCGAGGACGAGGAGTGGTGGAAGGCCGAGGGCATGCCCTGGAACCACAAGCCAGGCCGCTCCGACTACTGGTGCATGGGGTGGATCGGCTTCCTTGGCATCTTCGCGTTGGCCATGCTCCCGCTGCGTGGTTGGCTGCTCGGCCTTGATCCGCCGATCCTCGTGGGGCTCACGGGATCCCGTACCGGTGCAGCGGCGACCGGAGCTCTGGCATCGGTCAATCAGGCCCCGCACTGGCTGTGGTGGTTGCTGTTGGGCTCGATCATGTCGATCAAACTTGACTGGGTCTACTGGTGGGCCGGAAAACTGTGGGGCCGAGGGATGATCGAGGTCTGGGCCGGACGATCCGAGCGGTCCCGACGCCGTTACGACCAGGCGGAGAGGTGGGCTCGCAAGCTCGGCTGGCTGGGTGTTCTCGTCGCCTATGTGCCGATTCCGTTGCCGATCATGCCGGTGGTCTTCGTCCTGACGGGTGCCTCCGGGATGAAGGTGAAGTGGTTCGTCGCGCTGGACTTCGTCGCCGCCACAGTCTGGAACCTGGGCTACCTCACTCTGGGGTGGGGAGTCGGTGATCCCATCGTTGACGCACTGAAATACTATGCGAAGATTGCGAACTGGGTGGCCATCATCCTGCTCGTCGTCATCCTCGCCCCCCTCTTCTTCAAGTCCAAGAAGAAGGCTTGATCCCGGCGTGACACAGTGGAAGGCATGACAACCTTCCGCGCAGTGAATATCCGTGACGACCTCAAGGCGGGCCCGGCCAAGGGATATCGGGTCCTCGTTGATCGCATGTGGCCGCGAGGGGTCAAGAAGGACGATGCTGAGCTCGATGAGCGTCGCACCGATCTGGCCCCTTCCTCGGAACTGCGCACCTGGTGGAACCACGACGCTGACCGGTTCGACGAGTTTGCAGGCCGTTACGAGGCTGATCTCGACGAGTCGGGAGCAGCGAAGAAGTTCGTTGACGAGTGCGCCGACCACGACGAGGTGATCCTGCTCTTCGGTGCCGGCGACCGCGAGGTCAACCACGCCGTCGTGTTGGAGCGAATCCTCAACGATCTGGCTGGATGAGAATTCCGATCATCCGTTTCCGAGAGCGGAGCGGTATCCCGCTTCGGCCTCGGCGTTGAAGGCGACGAGGTAGATCGTCTCCACCGAGGTGTCGGTCTCCTTGCATGTTTCGACGGCGATGCGGGTGGCCTCGTCCATGGGATAGCCGTACACCCCTGCCGAAATCGTCGGGAAGGCGACGGTTCTCGCGCCGATCTCGTCAGCCACCTGCAGGGACGTGCGGTAGCAGGAGGCGAGCTGGTCAGACTTGTCGATGGTCTTCGCCCAGACCGGACCGACGGTGTGGATGATCCACTTGGCAGTCATCTTTCCCGCGGTGGTGGCCACCGACTGCCCCGTGGGTAGGCCGTCGGGCAGGGTAGTCTCGCGGAGCTTGCGACAAGCCGCCGACAACTCAGACCCTGCAGCCCGGTGGATGGCGCCATCGACCCCTCCGCCGCCAGCCAGCCGACGGTTCGCCGCATTGACGACGGCGTCGACATCGAGAGTGGTGATGTCAGTGCGAAGGATCCTGATCTCGGCCATGACCCCATTGTGCATGACCGGCGATCACCCTCCGCGGAATCCGCTGGTCTGGTGGCATGAGGCGTGCGATGGTCGAGATGTTGACCGGCGTCGAGAGAGGAACACTCCCATGAGCACCACCCATCTGACTTCCACCCGCGCTGTCCATCTCGCATCCCGACCACACGGTGCACCGACCGAGGACAATTTTCGCATCGAGGAGATCCCCCTTCCCGAACTGGCCGCCGGGCAGATCCTCGTCGCCAATGAGGTGATGTCGGTCGACCCGTACATGCGCGGCCGGATGAACGACGTCAAGTCCTACGTGCCACCATTCCAGGTCGACCAGCCCCTCGACGGCGGAGCGGTCGGCACCGTCATCGCGTCGCGCAGCGAAGGCATTCTGGAAGGGATGCACGTCGTCCACCAGCTCGGATGGCGTGAACACGCGGTTCTTGACGCCTCCGATGCGAGGGCCATCGACGTCGACATCGCACCCGCCTCGGCCTACCTCGGTGTTCTGGGCATGACCGGGCTCACCGCTTACGCGGGTCTGACCCGCGCCGCGGAGATGAAGGCCGGAGATGCCGTCTTCGTCTCCGGCGCCGCCGGGGCCGTCGGCTCGATGGTCGGCCAGTTGGCAGGCCTGCTCGGGGCGACTCGGGTCATCGGCTCTGCCGGCACCGATGCCAAGGTTGCCCGATTGCGTGACCTTGGTTTCGACGCTGCCTTCAACTACCACGACGGCCCGGTGACCGACCTGCTCGGACAAGCCGCTCCCGACGGCATCGACGTCTACTACGACAACGTCGGGGGAGACCACCTGGAGGCCGCCATCAACCACCTCAACACCGATGGTCGCGTGGCCATGTGTGGGGCGATCTCCCAGTACAACTCCGTCGAGCCGCCGTGTGCCCCGCGCAATCTGGGGCTGGCCATCGGCAAGCGGCTGACGCTGCGGGGTTTCGTCATCGCCAAGTACGCCGAGGAAGTCCGTCCGGAGTTCCAGCAGAAGATGGCCCAGTGGTTGGCGAACGACGAGATCCACTGGGACGAGACCTACCGGGATGGCCTCGACGCGGCGCCCAAGGCCTTCATCGACATGCTCGAGGGTGCCAACACCGGGAAGATGCTCGTGAGACTGTGAGATTCCCCAGCACGGAATCTCACAGGTTCGGAAGGCTCTCCACCAGCTCGTGCAGGTCGAGATCCCGGTACATAACAATTCCATTCGTCAGCGCGAGGGAGTAGTCGCAGTCACGGTGGGTGCCTCCGGACAGGGCCGACAGCATGACACGCAGGGTGTCCCCGTGACTGACCATGACGACGGCCTCGGGGGGATTCTGGGCAAGCTCGTCCAACAGATCGCGACAGCGTCGCCAGACGTCGAGAAGTGACTCCCCGCCACCCCAGCCGACCTCGGCCATGTCGGCATCCTCGGGGATCGGCATCTCGTGCAGTTCACTGGACAGCTGGCCCTCCATGTCACCCAAGTACTGCTCCCGCAGCCGGGCGTCAGCCTGAGGTGTCGACCCGATCGCGCAACCCACACGTTGAGCGGTCTGCAGGGCACGTTTCTGGTCCGAACTCAGCAGTGCGGTGTGACGAGGCACCAATACGGCGACCTTCCGTCCGGCCTCACCGGCCTGACGGTGGCCTCTCCTGGTCAGGGGGACCTCCATCGTCTGTCCCTGGACGCGGTGCTCCAGGTTCCAGGTGGACTGGCCGTGGCGTACCAGGACGATTCGAGTCATTGCCGTAGCCTAACCCCCCATGACGAATGTCATGGCGAAGTCGTGACGCCGGACCATGGGCGGAACCACGCCTGGTGGGGTGTCATGGAGGCATGAACGAAACAGCGGTGGTCGTCGAGGATCTCGTCAAGGCCTTCCCTGCCAAGGGAGGACACCTGACGGCCGTCGACCACATCAATTTCACCATCAAGCAAGGGGAGGTTGTCGCCTTCCTCGGCCCCAACGGCGCCGGCAAGACGACAACCATCGACATGTTGTTGGGGATCACCGACCCGACCTCCGGCCGAGTCGAGTTGATGGGCCGGAACGCCGAGGAGGGGGCCCGATCCGGCCGGGTCTCGGCGGTACAACAGACCCGTGGCCTGCTCGACAACTTCACCGTCCACGAGACCTTGCGAGTCATCGGATCGACCTTCAAGCTCCCGCGCTCCCGGATCGATGAGCAGATGCGGGTCTGGGAGCTGGAGGATTTCGCCTCCCGGAAGGTCGGAAAGTGTTCAGGCGGTCAGCAACAGCGGTTGCGCTTCGCCCTGGCGATGCTGCCCGATCCGGATCTCCTGGTTCTGGACGAGCCGACGATGGGTCTCGACGTCGATGGACGGCGTCACTTCTGGGCCCAGATGCACAAGGCCGCTGACGACGGCCGCACCATCATCTTCGCCACCCACTACATTGCCGAGGCGGACGAGTTCGCCGACCGGGTCATCCTCATCAACCACGGCCGCATCATCGCAGACGGACCGATCGCCGAGATCCGTGCGTCGGTCTCCGGTTCGACGGTGACCGTCGTCTGGCCCGACGTGGATCCCGCGACCCTCGATCGCCTGTCCTACGTCAACCACTACGACATCAAGTCCGACACCGTCACCTTCACCACCGACGACTCCGACGAATTGGTGCGCCATTTGCTCAACCACACCGAGGCCCACGACGTGCTGGTCGCCCGCACCACTCTGGAGGACGCATTCCTCTCACTCACCAGCGAGAGCATCGACCGGGCGGAGAGTGCCTCATGAACATCACCTACTCCCTTCTCGACATCCGGCGGATGGTTCGCACCCCGTCGATCATCATCTTCGCCTTCGTCATGCCGGTCGCGATGTACGTGCTCTTCGGTGCAATCCAGGACTACGGCACCATCCTGGTGGCACATGGAAACGTCAATGCCGCGGTGATGGCGTCGATGGCCCTCTATGGCACTGCCACCGCCGCCTCAGGTCTGGGGTCGTCCTCGGCTCTGGAGCAACAGGCGGGATGGGGACGGCAGCTGGCGACCACCCCGATGACCCAGTGGAACTACCTCGTCACCAAGATCGTCTCGATCCAGGTCGTCGCGGCCGTGCCGGTGGCCCTCGTGCTGCTCGTCGGCGCCCTCTCGGGTGCGCGTATCGACGGCATCGGATGGCTGTGGACCTTCCTCCTGGCATGGGTGTGCTGCGTTCCCTACACCATCTTCGGTCTTGGAATGGCGATACTCATCCGCAACGAGAACGCTGCCTCCCTGGTGTCCTTCTTCGTGCTGGCCTTCGCTTTTCTCGGCAATGTCTTCATGCCCTTGGGCGGGTTCATGCTCAAGCTCTCCCGCTTCACCCCGCTGTGGGGTGTCAACCTGCTGCCGCGGTGGCCGATCATGGGAGGATACGAGATGACGACCCAGGGGCCGGTCGAGGTCGACCTCTTCCGTGCCATCATCAGCGCAGTGGCGTGGGCTGTTGTCTTCGTCGTGTTGGCATGGCTGGTCTCCCGCCGTCACAGGGACTGCTGAGAGGCCAGTTGGGAGGAGAACAGGCCGATGCGCAAACGCTCCAGACGCTCGCTGTCGATATGGGGCGCGCGCGGGACGCAGACCTTGTACGCCGGGATTTGGACGATCTTCCTTGCCTATCCCATCGAGCACATAGCTGCCAACCCCGAGCTCGTGAGGTCCCAGCGGGTCACCGGGTTCGTCCTCATCGGCCTCTTCGTGCTGGTCTACCTGTTCGGATTCTGGCTGGGGGTCGACACGCTGGAGACCTGGCTCTCGCGACGTTGGATGCCTCGCTGGCCCTGGGCATTTCTGGCCGTAATATGTCTGCTCAACGGCGGGGTGGCCCTCGTTGATCCGCCGGCGGCCGTCGAGATGTTCGCCTTTCCGTTGGCCTTCACCCTCTTCCTAATGTCGACATCCGCAGTCCTGATGGTCCTCGTGCTCGAGGTCGCCGCGCTGTTGGTGGCCCGGATCGTCGACGACCAGCGACAGTGGTGGCTCATCGGACTGCCGTCAATGGCCATGATTCTGCTGGCCGGATGCATCAGGCGGGTGTGGCGCAACAACCGACTCGAGCAGAACAAGCAGCACAAGATCGAGGCCACCTATGCCGAGCGGGAGAGGATCGCCTCCGACGTCCATGACCTTCTCGGCCAGAGCCTGACGGTGATCTCCATGAAAGCCGAACTTATCGGCAAACTCATCGACATCAACCCGGAGGCTGCCAAGGAACAGGCAGCGGACACGCACAACCTGACTCGCGAGGCCCTGGCGCAGGTTCGAGGCCTGGTCAGTGACCTCAACGAGGCTGACCTGGACTCCCAACTCGCCACCGCGGCGACAGCCCTGACGACAGCTGGCATCTCCCTTCGGGTCCGCGACGAGCGGACCGGTGAGTCCGACCATGACGCCGTGTGGGGATGGGTGGTGCGTGAGGCCGTCACCAACATCATCCGCCACTCTCAGGCCAGGTGCTGTTGGATCGATCTGTCCGACGACCGGATGTGCATCATCGATGACGGCATCGGTGTCGGCGACGCCGAGGAAGGTTCCGGTCGGGCGGGGATGAGGCGTCGGGTCGAGGGCGTCGGTGGGCAGCTGGACATCGGTTCGGGGGACAATGGTCGGGGAACCAAGGTGGTGGTGTTATGACCGACGAGTCGATCAAACTCGTTCTCGCCGATGATCAGGCCTTGGTACGCGGTGCCCTTGTCGCTCTGCTCTCCCTGGAACCCGACATCGAGGTGGTCGGCCAGTGCAGTCGTGGCGACGAGGTCGTCCTGACGGTTGAGAAGACCCGTCCCGATGTGCTGCTGCTCGACATCGAGATGCCCGGAATGGACGGCATCGAGGTGGCGGACCGCTTGGCTGGGGCTGACGTCAAGATTCTCATCGTTACCACCTTCGGACGCCCCGGGTACCTGCGCCGGGCGATGGATGCCGGGGCGGCGGGATTCGTCGTCAAGGACACCCCGGCCTCCGAACTGGCCCAGGCAGTGCGCAAGGTTCATCAGGGAGGCCGCGTCATCGACCCATCCTTGGCCGCAGAGTCCCTGCTGGAGGGGTACAACCCGTTGACGGAGAGGGAGCGAGGTGTGTTGCGGGAGGCGGAGTCGGGGGAGCCGATCGCCGTCATCGCGAGGAAGCTCTCCCTGTCGACCGGAACGGTCCGTAACCACGTGTCCTCAGCGATCGCGAAGACCAACAGCGTCAATCGGGCCCAGGCAGTTGCCGAGGCCAGGAGACGCGGCTGGTTGTGAAGGCGGAAGTGCTCCCAGCTTTTGGAACCACCGATTGTCCAGGTTTGTGTCAGGCAGTTCAAGGAGGCACCGTGAAAGCGCCCGACACCCACTCCCCGCGTCGAACCAACACCAAACCTCTGACTCGTGGCTGCTCGTGTGGTGCGGTCCCGGTGCCCGTCACCACATGCCGTCAACCCAGAGCCCGCATGAGGTGTCGGTCGGCTCCTGCTGGATTAGGCCGCACTGGTCAGTCCTTTCGTGGGGCGGGGTACCAATCCCTCTGGACCCTTCATCAGCGACTCCTCTCCTCATCAGTCCGGGCCGCTGCTCTAGGGTGTGGGCATGCTGTGTCATCGTGACCGTCGTCGTGGGCTCGGGTTGGCCGCCCGGGCAGTGGGGCTGGGAGTAGGTGTCGTCGCCGATCGGTTGTTCGGTGATCCGCAGGAACACCACCCGGTGGCGGTCTTTGGCAATGCCGCCGCTGCCCTCGAGAAGCGTGACTGGGCCGACTCCGTCGCGCGTGGCGGTGCTCATGTGGCTGCATGTCTCGTCCCTCTGGCCCTGTTGGGGGCAGGGGTCGAGAAGGTCACCGCGAAACACCCGATGCTGCGCGTGATCACGACGGCTGCGACGACCTGGGCGGTCATCGGGGCGACCTCGCTGGCCGACGAAGGTCAGCGAATGTACGTCCGGCTCGACGAGGACGACCTGGCCGGGGCCCGCGAGCAGCTGTCCCACCTGTGCTCCCGTGACGCCGACCAGCTCGACGAGCCGGAACTGGCTCGGGCGACCGTGGAGTCCATGGCCGAGAACACCGCCGACGCCGCCGTGGCATCCCTGTGGTGGGGAGCCGTGGCCGGAGTACCGGGAATGTTGGTACATCGAGGGGCGAACACCCTCGATGCCATGATCGGACACCACAACGAGCGTTACGAGAACTTCGGCAAGGTTGCCGCCCATCTTGACGATCTGCTGGATCTCCCTGCCGCCCGGCTGACCGGACTGTTCGCCTGCCTGCTGGCGCCCACCGTCGGGGGAGACCGGCGTCGGGCAGTGCAGATCATGATGCGTGATCATGGTCATCACCCCAGTCCGAACGGAGGATGGTGCGAGTCGGCCTGGGCGGGTGCCCTCGGGGTGCAACTGGGCGGACGCAATGTCTACTACGGCAATCGTCACGAGGATCGCCCCCTACTGGGAGACGGCGCACGCCCGGACGGTCGGAAGGTCGCGGACGCTGCCGACCTCGTCACCGGGGTCACCGGGATGGCGACGGCTGCCGCCTGCCTCGGCGTAGCGGCCATCGCCCACCTCAGGTTCTACGGCGGCATCCTGCCTCGTCGTTACGACTCGAGCGCGAAGGAGAAGTGATGAGTGGAATCCTCGTCGCCGGAACGTCTTCTGACGCCGGGAAGTCGCTGGTCGTCACCGCCCTCTGCCGGGCCGCGTGGCGTCGCGGGATCGACGTCGTTCCCTACAAGGCCCAGAACATGTCGAACAATTCGATGGTCTGCCCCGACGGGTCCGAGATCGGCCGGGCGCAGTACCTGCAGGCCAGCGCCGCCAGGGTGACTCCGGAATCAGCCATGAATCCGGTGCTGCTCAAACCTGGCACCGATCGTCGCTCCTTCATCGTGCTGCGTGGCACGCCGGGAGGCGTGCTGGGAGCGGGACAGTACGCCACCGGACGACGTCACCTCGCGGAAGCCGCATGGGCCGCCTACGACGAGCTCTCCGCCGCACACGACATGGTCATCTGCGAGGGTGCGGGCTCCCCGGCCGAGATCAACCTGCGTGCCGGTGACTACACGAACATGGGACTGGCAAGGGAGAAGAGCCTGCCGGTGGTGCTCGTCGGGGACATTGACCGCGGCGGGGTGCTCGCCAGCCTCTTCGGCACCTGGGCGCTGCTCGACGACGCGGACCGTTCCCTGCTGGCCGGGTACGTCATCAACAAATTCCGCGGTGATGAGTCCGTTCTCGCTCCCGGTCTGGAGGAGATCACTCGTCGCACCGGAATGCCGAGTTTTGGGGTGCTGCCCTGGGTCCCCGAGGTGTGGCTCGACGGTGAGGATGCGTTGGAGGTGGGACGCTGGCGTCACGACGGGAACTCCGCTTCCACCGACGATCTGCGGGTTGCCGTCGTCCGGCTGCCGAGAATCTCCAACGCTACCGATGTCGACGCCATGGCCGCCGAGGCCGGGGTCGACGTCCAGGTGACGACCAACCCCAACACCTGCGAACTGGCCGACGTCCTCGTCCTGCCCGGATCGCGGTCCACCGTGCGTGATCTGGAGTGGCTGAGGTCCACCGGAATCGCTGAGGTCGTGGCCCGCCGTGCCCGTCAAGGTCGCACTGTGCTGGGCATTTGTGGCGGCTACCAGATGCTCACCCGCCTCATCCTCGACCCCGAGGGTCAGGAATCGCCGACCGAGCGAACCGAGGGACTCGGACTGCTGCCGGTTGAGGTGGCCTTCGGTGCCGACAAGACCCTGGCCATCCCGAGCGGATCCTGGCGGGGGATCGAGGTCGGCGGCTACGAGATCCATCACGGCCGAATGGATGTCGACCTGTCGGCGGGGGAGCCCTTCCTCGACGGAGTCCGCGTCGGAAGTGTCTGGGGGACGATGTGGCATGGTGCCTTCGAATGTGACGATTTCCGGCGCGCCTGGCTGGCCGAGGCTGCCGAGCATGCCGGATCGGAGTGGCGCCCGGTGGAGGGTGCCATCGGGTATGGGCAGCGCCGCGAGCAGATGATCGACGTGCTGGCCGACGCCGTCGAGGAGCATCTCGGTCTTGACCGTCTGTTCTCCCTGGCAGGCGGGAGCTGACCCCCGGCCGTGTCGTGGTGTGGTGCCACGATGTGGGAAGATCGATACAACGACCGATCTCGAGGAAGCCGGTGCGAGTCCGGCGCGGTCCCGCCACTGTGACCATCGCCGCGGTGATGGCAGCCAGACACTCGAACGGTTCGTTGCGCACGTCATCGGGCGAGGACACCTGAGGAGGCCGTCATGAGCTATGCCCCTGTACATCCTGACCACAAGTCGGGACGAACCCTCATCGGGGTCGGAGTGGGGCCGGGTGACCCAGAGCTGGTCACCCTGAGAACCGTGCGCATCCTGCGCGAGGCTGATGTCATCCTCGTGCCCTACACCGAGGCCACCACCGACGGTCCCGGACGTGCCGAGACCATCATCACTGCCGTCGCCCCGGAGATCGTCGAGCGCATCAAGCGCATCCCCTTCTCCATGCGGGAGAGGTCTGGTGTCGGCGAGAAGCGCAGGGCCTCCTGGCAGGTATCCGCCGATGCGGCGATCACGGCCTTCGACGAAGGGGCTCGCACTGTCGCCCTGGCCACCGTCGGCGATCCGACGGTCTTCTCCACCTTCACCTACCTGCGCGCCAATGTCGAGGAGAGACTCCCCGACGTCAGCGTCGAGCTGAGCCCAGGTATCACCGCCATGCAGGCCCTGTCGGCGGCGTCCGGGCGCCCGCTGGTGGAGGGCAAGGAGGTCCTGGCCCTCGTCCCGGCCACCGTCGGGATGGAAAAACTTGGCCAGGTCCTCGACCTCGTCGACTCAGTGGCGATTTACAAGGGGGGACGCAAACTCCCAGACGTTGTCGAGCAGCTGCGGCAGCGGGATCGTCAGGCTGTCATCGGCACCGACGTCACGCTGGAGTCCGAGCAGATCGTCACCCTCGGTGAGGTCGCTGATACTCAGGCTCTGCCGTATTTCTCGACCGTCCTCACCACTCCAGAGCGCACCATCACGGGAGGAAAACTGTGAACGAACCTCAAGCTGCACGACCCACTCAGCACGCCTCTGAGAGGGCCTTGGAGGATCTGGACCACAACGCCATCGAGCCGCCTCCGGTACCGCGGCGGGAGATCCCCGAGGGAGCAGGCAGGGTCGTTTTCGTCGGTGCCGGACCGGGCGCTCCGGACCTGGTGAGCCTGCGCGGAGCCCGTGTCATCGAGACCGCTGACATCATCATCTGGGCCTCCAGCCTCGTTCACCCCGACATGGTGGCCCGTCACAAGGCGGGAGCCGAGCTCATTGACTCCGCCTCCATCCCGCTGGAGGACCTCGAGCCCCTCTACACCCGCGCCCGTGACGAGGGGCTGGTGGTGGCGAGGGTCCACACCGGTGACCCGTCCATCTATGGCGCCACCGCCGAGCAGCGCGACCTGTGTCGTCGCATCGGTATCGACTTCGAGACCATCCCGGGCATCTCGGCCTTCTCGGCCGCTGCCGCCCGGATGGACGTCGAGATCACCGTCCCAGAGGTATCCCAGTCACTCGTCCTCACCCGACTGGAGGGCGGGCGGACCCCCATGCCCGACGGGGAAACCGTCGCCTCCTTCGCCCGTCACGGTGCGACAATGGCGATCTACCTTTCCGCGGCCCGTAACAAGGCTCTTCAGGATGCCCTGCTGGAGGGAGGCTATCTGCCCGAGACTCCCTGCATCATCGGGTACGCGGTCAGCTGGCCCGAGGAAATCATGTTCCGCTGCGACCTGGCCCACCTCTCGGAGACGATGCGCAACCACAAGCTGTGGAAGCACGCCGTCGTCCTCGTCGGACCGGCCCTGGCAGAGGGCCCGATCAAGACTCGCAGCCACCTCTACCACCCCGGTTTCCGTCACGAATACCGCGGAGCTGACGCCCAGGCCCGCGCTGACCTCAAGGCCCACGGCACTCGCGGCGTCTACGACCAGAACCCCACGAACTCCGACACGAAGGACAATTCATGATTCGCGTCCACGGATATCTCGGTACCATTTCCGACTCCTTGCGCCAGGAGGTCGCCGATGCTGACCTCGTCGTCGGAGGTCAGCGTCACCTTGACGCCCTCAACGTTCCCGACGAGAAGCGTCAGAAGCTCGGCCTCATCGGCCCTGCCGTCGAGCGAGTTCAGTCCCTGCCCGACGACGCCAACGTCGTTGTCATCGCCTCCGGTGACCCGCTCTTCTTCGGCGTGGTGCGACGTATCCGCCAGGCCGGTCTCAAGGTCGAGGTCGTGACGGCCCCGACCTCCTTGCAGGCTGCTTTCGCCGCCGTGGCCCTGCCCTGGGACGACGCCCAGTTCGTCTCCTCACACTCCAAGGACATCGAGACCGCCATCCGGCTTGCCAAGATCCATCCCAAGGTGGGCGTGCTGACAGCCCCCAACCGAGGCCTGGCGGAATTGGTCGACGGGCTCGCGGGTCGCGGCAAAACCTTCGTCCTCGCTGAGAAGATCGGTGAGGAGGGCCAGCGGATGCGTGTCCTCGACGAGGAAGCAGCCAGGGCCGTCATTGCTGACGCGGACATCCTCAGCCCCAACGTCGTGCTGGTCCTCGAGCATCATCCGGACTCCCCGGCGGCCCTGGGCATCAACCCGGAGCTGGCCGGTGACGTCAACGTCAATGCTCCCGAGGCCCCCCAGCCCGGCGCTGACACCAACCCGGACGGCTCGGACCGTGACCCGATCATCGGACAGATCATCAATTCCGACGCCGCGGCGGCCCACGCCGAGGCCATCGACCACGCGCTCAAGCACGAGACCAAGAAGTACGTCGGACCGTCCCGCACCGGGCTGGCGGCGGCCTGGGGCGAGTGCGACCTCATCGTCTCCCACCTGGCCCTGGGCGCCACGACGCGCATCATCGCCCCGCTGCTGGAGTCCAAGAAGACCGACCCGGGTGTGGTCGTCGTCGACGAGGCCGGCCGTTTCGCCATCCCATTGGTGGGTGGGCACGTCGGTGGGGCCAACGAGCTCTCCCGCACCATCGCCGAGGCTCTCGGCGGCACCGCCGTCGTGTCCACCGCCACCGACTCCCTCGGTGTCCCGGCCCTCGACCAGCTCGGTTGGGCCTACGAGGGTGACGTCGCCGGGGTGACCGGATCGATCATTGCCGGACGCCCGGTGCTGGTCATCCGCGAGCAGCCCTGGCCGCTGCCTCCGCTGCCCAAGAACGTCACTGAGGACGCTGAATCCCCGGTCGCCCGAATCATCGTCTCCGAGCGGGTCGCAGAGCGAGTTCGGACTGATCATGGTGACGACCTGCCCACCGTCGTCCTGCACCCGAACTGTCTGGTCGTCGGGATGGGATGTAACAAGGGCACCGAGGTCGAACCGCTGCGAGAGCTTCTCGAGAAGACCCTCGCTGACAACGGTCTGGCTCTTGGATCGGTCACTCGTCTGGTCTCCCACGAGGTCAAGGCCGGTGAGCTCGGTCTCGTGAAGCTGGCGAATCAGCTCGGCGTCGAGTACCGCACCGAGTCCGCGGAGGAGCTGGCCGCCCAGGACGTCCCGACTCCCTCTGACGTCGTCGCCCGCGAGGTCGGTACACCGAGTGTCAGCGAGGCTGCCGTGCTGTGCCAGGGAGCCGAGCTGCTGGTCCACAAGACCAAGACTCCTGAGGCCACCTGCGCCGTCGGTCGCATCCCGGCTCGTGGTCACCTCTCGGTCGTCGGCCTCGGGCCCGGCTCGCGAGATCTTCTCACCCCGCGCGCCGTCGATGCCATCCGCAATGCCACCTTCATAGCGGGTTATGCCCCCTACGTCCGTCAGATCCGCGACCTGGTGCGTCCGGGTGCCACCATCCTGGCCACCAAGATGGGCACCGAGGAGGAGCGCACCCAGGCGGCCATTGACGCGACCCGCGACGGTCGCAACGTGGCTTTCGTGTGCGGCGGCGACCCGGCCATCTATGCCATGGCCTCCCCGACCCTGGAGATGGGCACCGATGGCATCGACGTCGAGATCGTTCCCGGTGTCACCGCCGAGCTCGCCATCTCGGCGATCCTCGGTGCTCCGCTGGGCCATGATCACGCCACGATCAGTCTCTCGGACCTGCACACCGACTGGGATCTCATCCTCAAGAGGGTGAGAGCGGCTGCCGAGGGGGATCTCGTCACCACCTTCTACAACCCGCGTTCACGTACCCGAACCCACCAGCTCCCCGACGCCCTGGCGATCATGGCTGAGCACCGTCCGCCGTCCACCCCGGTGGCGATCGTCTCCCATGCCGAGCGTCGTCAGCAGGAGGTGATCATGTCCACCCTCGAGGAGTTCAAGCCCGAATGGGTCGGCATGACGACCCTTGTCGTCGTGGGTTCGACGACGACCAAGTACGTGAGCTCCGGAGACGGACGACGCCTCATGGTCACCCCACGTGACTACCACTGGATGGACGGCCACGTCACCGGTGAGGCTCGCAAGAACTACACACACAAGGACCTGCCCAAGGCTGACGAGAAGACCTACCTGTCCAAGCCGCCGGTCCACTCGACCCGCATGTCCGGGTCCGAGAAGAACGCCGAGACGAAGGAGTCGAAATGACCGATCCACTCGCCAGTGGGACCCCGCTGGTCATCGCAGCACATGGCACCCGTGACGAGTCCGGCGTGGCCGAGTGTCGCGCCCTGGCCGAGCGCATCGCCGGCAAACTGCCCGGCATCCCGGTCGAGCTGGGGTTCGTCGAGCTCGCCGAGCCCAGCATCCCGGACGCCGTCCGTGCCGCCGTCGCCCAGACACCGGAGGTTCCCGAGGGCGCTGACGGTGACGAGGACCCGGCAGCCGCCGTCGTCGTTCCGTTGATGTTCAACACCGGCGGTCACGTCCGGGAGGACATTCCAGAGGCCATCGACGAGGGCCGTGGGGACGCACGCGTCATGTATTCCGCCCCGTTGCTGCCGGACGTGCGGATGCGCAAGGCCCTCAACCGTCGTCTCGCTGAGACCCTTGCCGCCGGTGAGGGACGCGAGGAGTGGCGTTCCCGCGACACGGCCGTGGTGTTGGTGGGACGCGGAGCTCTCGTGCCCGATGCCAACGCTTCCCACTACACCCTGACGAGGATGTTCTGGGAGGAGAACGACCTTGACCGGGTTGAACCGGCCTTCATCCAGGTGACCCGTCCGTCGGTTCCCGAGGCCCTCTCCGCCCTGGCTGCCCAGGGTGCCGATCAGATCGTCGTGCAGGGCAATTTCCTCTTCCCGGGGCTGCTGCACGTGTGGATGACCGAGCAGGTGGAGGCCTGGCAGGCCAGCCATCCCGGCGTCGAGATCCGCATCGCCCCGGTCATCGGTGACTGTGACGAGGTCGCTGACGTCGTCGTCGATCGCTACCGAGAACCCCTTGACGAGGTGGGCCTGGGGGAGGGAGCCCCGGTTTACATGACGGGTCTGCGTCTGCAGGGCCGCAAGGTTCTGGTCGTCGGTGCCGGGCACGTTGCCGAACGCCGCGTCGTGAGGCTGCTCGAGGCCGGGGCCGAGGTCCACGTCGTCGCCCCGAACTCCGGTATCCAGCTCACGCGGATGTCCCGCAAGGGACTGGTGGACCTGGAGCGTCGCGCCTTCCAGGTCGAGGATCTTGACGGCGTCTGGTTCGTCCAGGCCCTCACCAACGATCCCGAGGTGAACGCCTTGGTGGCCGAGGAGGCCGATAAGCGCGGCGTCTTCTGTGTGCGTGGTGACAAGGGACGCAAGGGCAGTGCCTTCACCCCGGCCACCGAGAGGGCTGGTGGCATGACGGTCAGCGTCGTCGGCGACCGCACCCCGCGTCGCTCCGCCAAGCTGCGTGACGAGGTGCTGCGAGCCCTGCAGGGCTGAATCATGTCAAGGAGGGATTCCCCGACGATGACGGTTCAGGGCTTTCCTGCCTATCATCGTCGGGTGATCTCCCACGACCTACATGCCCTGGGCTTCGACGCCCCCGATCTCGACGTCCTCGTCAATTCCGCGGCTGAGGCTGGTGCTGTCGGGGTGGAGGACGTCGGCGGGTTCGACCTGCTGGCTGCTTACACCGATCCGTCCGGGGCGCGGCTGGCGCTCATGAAGCAGAAGGATCGCGACGAGATCGAGACGATGGCCTCCCTCGTCGCCCCGACGACTCACCCCGCCGATCTGGTGCGGTTCAGCTCGACGGTGGCACTGGTCGACATCTACTCCCACGCCAACTTGGCATCCATGCTCACCGGGGAGTCGGTGCTCAAGCTGCCCGCCGCCAACCGCAAGCACCTGGCGCGCTTCCTGGCCAATGTTGACGACCCGGTTGAGATACCGCTGTGCCCCGAACCCGGTGACGACACCCCACGCTTCATCGAGCATCTGAGGGTGGGTGCCGTCGCCAATCAGATGCTGCGGGTTTTCGAGTCCGAGGAGGAGTACGGACGCTCTCACGAGGGGTCTCTGGGCGGTACCGGTGATCTGCAGTTCGCCGCCGGAACCCTGATCAGCCCGTGGCTGATGGAGATTAATGCCGGTCGCGCCACTCGCGGGGAGGCCAGCGCCGTCGCCGAGATGACGATGGTCTGCAAGCGGGTCGAGAAGCGCACCAATGAACTCACCGACGTCGATTGGTACCGGATTGTCGGTGACACCTCGATCCCGATGACGTTGGCCGCCCCGGCGAACCTCCCACGGGTTCCCCACGAGGGGTCGATCATCTCCGGTCAGGTCGTACCGGTGGTATCGCTGGGAACCTGGGAGGGTGAATCCTTCTGGGGCTGAGGCCGTGTGCCGGTCCCCCCATGTGGCTGGCCCGTACGGTCAGCGATACTCCGTCCCCCGTGGCACCCCCCAAGCGTTGGGGGTGAGCCAGCTGCAGGCGCCCCCGTTTCCCGACTGTGTCTGTTCTGGTGCCCAGCTCCACGCCGTTCACATGTGTTCCAGGCCTGGCGGGTGGGTCGCCAGACTGCAACTCACACTGCAAGCGTTGCAGTGTGAGTGAAGGTGTGGATGGTTCAGCATACGGTATGGATTCGGTAGTAGGTCGTCCGGGCACCTTGGCGGCCATCCATGACGACGAGTCTTTCCTTGAGCGGCAACGCCAGAGCGTAACGCACCTGACCAGTTGTCAGTCCCGCGTAGTCTGCAAGTTCGTGGATCGTCAGTGCTCTCCCCTGCGACGAGTGTAGCGAGTACGTGCTCCTCGTTGCGGGTTGGGACCGAAGATCTTTGGGGCCCGGTGAGGGCCTCGCTGTCTTCGCTTCGTAGTCGTCATGTTGACGCCACATGAGCGCCGGGTAGTGCCCCTGCGGATAGTCACCCAGGGCATACAGTCCTGCCAACGTTGGTTCTCCCTGATGCTGTCAGCATGTTCGTCGTCCGCAGGATTCGCTCGTCAGCATGGTCGCGCAATCGTCGGTCACTGGTGCGTACTGTCGTCAGATACGACTCCACCAGCTCAGGTTCCAGGTCGTCAACGACACGTCCCCTGGCAGCGGCCAAGTCGTAGTCGATCTGTTCGTCCACATGGAGAACCTCCACCTGTCTGCCGTCAATGGTGAATGTCTGAAAATCCAGATGCGGTGATGCTTGGACGGCATCCCTGGCCTGTGTTGCGATACCCGCCTCCGTTGTTGCGATGTCCTTGACGCCCACCACGTCGAACCGACCGTTTGCTTCGTCCACCCCGAGGATGACTGTGCCGCCATTGGGCATGTTCGCGAATAGCGTCTCCGCCATCTTTGGCACGTTGCCCGATGTTCGTTACTTGCACTGTTGTTTGCAGTGTAAGTGAGAGTGTGCGCGGGCCCGGGTGAGGTGGTGGTCCGGTCTGCCGAGCGGGTCGTGGTCCAGCGACCCCGTGGCAGATGTGCCAGGGATCGTGGGGTTCGCCACCTGGCGTGGCACGAGGTGCCTTGCCGAACCGAAATACCGCACTGAATCATCCGCCGCCCCGCTGTGTTGGCTCATGTTGTCTCAACATGCCAGCCAGTTATCTCCCCAATCGTGAGGGGACGTCAGATCCATCGAAAATGTGTGCGCACTCCTCGTCGCTGAGCTTGATCATAACTTTTCAGTCATAAAGTTATACTCAATGTCTGGACTGGATGCCTGGTTAAAAGTTTCTGGGCACAAACTTGTAGCTGGAAGTGGACTGCTCACATGGGAACAACTTTCGGGCCAGACCCGATTGCAGTTGAGATCGACGCTGCGCTGGAGCACTTGGACGCAGGGCACCGGGTCCCGGAATGCAAGTATCTTGACTTCAAGGAGGATTCCAGTCGACGAGGCAAGCACGGTGAGTTGCTACTGGGTCGACGTGAGGATGAACGAGCCGCTGAGCAGCTTGCCGGTGAAGCCGCGTGCATGGCCAACACCCCTGGGGGTGGTGCTCTGATCGTCGGAGTCAATGACAAGGATGATGGACCATTGCTCATCGGTACATCCTTGGATACCGAGTGGTTGCGGAGGAAGATCTATGAGCACACCTCTCGCGCGTTGACTGTTGACGTCCGAGAAGTCCACGTTCACGATGCCAGGTTGTTGATCGTCAGATCACCCACCGCGCTGGAACCGATCAAGGTCAAGGGAAAGATCCGCTGGCGGATTGGTGATCATTGCGAGGAGATCGACGCAACGTCATGGCACCACCGCCATCAGTACTCTATCCGCTACGACTGGTCGGCGCAGTTCTCAAACGTGAGCCTGGAGGAAGTGCGACCTGCTGCCCTTGACGCAGCACGCGCCTTCCTCCAAGCCAGCACCGACGAGGCGGCGGTGGAATTGGCCAACTGTACGAGTCGTGAGTTGCTGTCCCGGTTGAACGCCATTGATGGTGAGGGCAAGCTCACCAATGCTGCTGCTCTGGTCTTTGTGGGGCGTCCCGAGCCATGCCTTGACTACATACGTCGTGACATGCCCGGTCAGGACAGCGGTGACCGAGTACGTATTGGTGGGGTATCACTGCTTGAGCAGCTCCAACGGGTGTTCGCCGTCGCGCGGGCGTACAACCCTTTATCGCATGTGTCTTCGGGACTTGTCGAGGGGCAGGTCCGCCAGCTGCCGGAACGTGCCATTCGTGAGGCCATCGTCAATGGGTTGGCTCATCGTGAATGGGGGCTGCCCGATGCAACGCTCATCGAGCACAATGGAGCCGTCTTGCGAGTTACCAGCCCCGGAGGATTCTTCGGAGGTGTGACGGCTGAGAACATCATCACCCACCCATCGACGTCCAGAAACGTTGCTCTCACTGAGCTCTTGGCATCACTTCGAATTGCAGAACGTGAAGGTATCGGAGTTGACCGTATGGTTGGTGATTTGCTTCGCCGGGGGCTTCGCATGCCGACCATTCGGGAAATTGACGGTCCCTATGTGGTGACGACGCTTTCCGGTGTCGATCCTGACGTGGCATGGACATCGTGGCTCACTGGTATGGATGTTCCCGAGCTCATGCAAAATCTCCGCACTTTGATGGTTATGCGTTTCCTCACTGATCATCTCTGGATCGACGAGGACATTCTTGCTCCCTACCTGCAAGTCCCCGTCGAGGAAGTTCACGAAACTCTTGAGCTTCTACGGCAGACGGAGTGTGATGGCGAACCCTTGCTGAAGCCCATCCGCGGCGTTCCCGACGAAGCCCTCCCCGCGTTTACCCTCTCCAAGAGAGCAAACAAGCAGCTGGACATGGAATATGCGAATCGCGGTTTGAAGCGTTCAGTGCCTAGTAGAGCAGTGACGGCTCGTCAATATGCCCGGCATCGAGGGCGTATCAGTACGACAGAATTGGGCGTCATCCTGGATGTGTGGGCTTCCAACGTCGGACAGGTCCTCAAGGATCTCATGGCTGACGGAGTACTGCAGCCTTCGTCAGAGGCAATGGCAGGTCGCGGATTTCACTACCTGTGGACAGGTGACGAGGCATCCTGACTTTTTCAGTCCTTATGATCCATCTCGCCAAGTTCCTGGTCAGGCAGAGCGTGTTCCGGTACACCGGAAAGCTAAGTGCACTTCCCCTTTCGGGGCGGTGGAGCACAACTTTTTGACCGAAAGATTGTACTTGCACCCTCGGATTGGGTGTCTGGGTGCAGTCTTCGAGGCTGCTCCCTGTGGTTCTGGCTGCTGAACCAGTCGAGAAAATTGTGCTTACCCTCGCGCTTGTGCTGTTGAGCAGAATTTTTCAGCCACAAAGTTGTACTCCAGGCATGAAGCGGCGGCGGGAGCACAACTTTTCGCAGTGTGGGGAGCTCTGCGCGGTATGGAGATCCTGTCGGTGGCGGTGTTGTGGTCCGTTCGTCTCTGTGGCAGATGTGTCAGGAGTCGTGGTGTCTGTCACCTGGTGTGGCACGAGGTACCTTGCCGAACTGAATTACCACGCGGGTGCGAAGTACCCCGTCGATTGCGCTCGGTGGGTTCCGAGGCGTGTGCCGCACGCGATCCGGCATGTCTGTGACAAGGGGCTGGCGGACGGCACGTCGCGAAGTGCGTGTCACAGGTGCTAGTGCCCCGTGTTTGAAGTTGTTGGACGGTTGGCTTTGGTGAGGATTTCGTTGGCGGTTTTGGTCCAGACGAAGGGGTGGCAGCGGTCGTTCCAGCCGTTGACGAAGGCCCGGATCTTCGCGTTGAGGTCCTTGACCGACGGGAACACTCCGCGGCGGATGGCTTGCTTGTCGATGATCCCGAACCAGACCTCGACCAGGTTCAGCCATGAGCCGCTGGTGGGGGTGAAGTGGACGTGGATCCGCGGGTTGGCGGCGAGCCAGTCACGGACCTCGACGCGTTTGTGGGTGGCGTAGTTGTCCATCACCAAGTGCAGCTGCTGGTCGGGATAGGCACGGGCGACTTGCTTCAAGAACGCCAGGAACTCTTGGTGTCGGTGGCGGGGTTTGCAGGCACCGGTCACGTGCCCGGTGGCGATGTCCAACGCCGCGAACAAGGTGGTCGTGCCGTGGCGCACGTAGTCATGGGTGCGACGCTCGATCTGGGTGGGCTGCATCGGCAAGGTCTTCTGGGTGCGGTCCAGGGCCTGGATCTGGGACTTCTCGTCCACGCACAACACCACAGCATTCTCCGGTGGCGCCAGATAGAGCCCGACGACGTCGGTGACCTTGGCCACCAACTCAGGGTCAGTGGAGAACTTGAACGTGCCGCTGCGCCACGGCTGGACCCCGTATTCGCGCCATGCACGGGCGATCGTCGCATTCCCCACCCCCAGATGAGCAGCGAGCAGCCGGCTCGACCAGTGCGTCACCCCGTACTTCTTCGGCGGGGGCTTCAATGTCGTGGCCACGATCTGGCGGTGGTCCAGCTGCCGGGGCCTGCCCGAGCGGGGCGCATCGGCCAACCCGGCCATGCCCCGCTCGCCATAACGACGCCGCCAGGCCAGCACCGTGTTCTTCGACACCTGTAGCTGCTCGGCGATCCGGTCGTTCGCAACGCCGTCCGCGGCAGCGAGCACGATCCTGGCCCGCAGCACCGCACCCGCCTCCGCCGTTCGCGACCGCGTCAACGACTCCAGACGCTCACGATCACCCACACGAAGACCCAACGCCGGGGCAGGAGAATTGGCCATGACCGATTCTCCCAAACCACAACCATTCAAGAACTAACGACACGCCGCACTAGCCTGTCTCGCATACATGGTGCGGCCCCGATGAGGCCGCAGTGAATCCGGTGAGAATCCGGGACTGTTGCGCAGCGGTGACGGTGACGACGTCGGCAAGACCACTGGGAGTGATCCTGGGAAGGGCCGACCGAGAGTGATCCGAAGTCCGAAGACCCCATGTATGACTTGTGTCGTTCGGGCCTCGCATCAAGGTCCTCGCACCCAGAAGGAACAGCTATGCCTTCCTCGAGACGGTCGGCCGAGCGTGACCGCCGGTTGCGGGTGGCACCCCTGGTGATCATCCTCGTCGTGCTCATCGTCGTCAGCGCCGTCGTCTCGCTGACCATTGGTTCGGAACCATTGCCAATGCGTGGCGTTCTTGACACGGTTGGTGCCAGGATCACTGGTGAGCCGGGCCCCGACCCGACGATCGATGTCATCGTCTGGGACCTGCGTGCCCCCAGGGCACTGCTGGCGATCATCGTCGGAGCCGGACTCGCCCTGGCCGGAAGCGGTATGCAGACCCTGGTGCGCAACCCGCTTGCCGACCCCTACCTGCTGGGTGTCTCGGCCGGAGCGAGTGTGGGGGCCACCGCGGTCATCGCCCTGGGGATGTTTGCCTCCTGGGGCCCTCACCGGCTCACCATCGGAGCCTTGGTGGGGGCATTGGGCGCCGCCGGTCTGGTGTACCTCATCTCCATGGCCCAGGGCGGCATGACGCCGCTGCGGCTGGTGCTCTCGGGCGTCGTGCTCTCTGCGGCATTCTCGGCACTGGCGAGTTTCCTCGTCTTCCGCAGCTCGGACCCGCGCGCGGCGCAGTCGGTGCTGTACTGGATGCTGGGATCGGTGTCCGGTGCCACTTGGGACAGTTTGTGGGTGGCAGCCATCGTCACCGCTCTGTCCGTGGTGCTCATGATCGCCTTCTCGGGTTGGCTCGATGCCCTGGCGGCTGGCACCGACGTCGCTCGATCCCTCGGCATCCCCGACACCAGGGTGCGTAAGGCGTTGTTCGTCGGCAACTCGGTACTCGTCGGGGTGCTCGTGGCGGTCTCGGGCGGCATCGGATTCGTCGGACTCGTCATTCCCCACATGTCACGGCTGCTCGTGGGAGCCAGTCACCGGTCGATGCTGCCCGTCGCCGCCGCCATCGGCAGTCTCTTCCTGCTGTGGGTGGACGTCGGCGCCCGCGTCATCGCGGCACCACAGGAGGTGCCTCTCGGCGTCGTCACCGGGTTCATCGGCGCTCCCATCTTTCTGTACCTCATGGGGCGCAGCCAGTACCGATTCTCGAGTGAGTCATGACACGTCTCGAAGTTCGCAATGTCCAGTGCCGCATCAACGATCGCATCGTCGTCGACGACGTCAGTTTCATCGCCGAGCCGGGGAAGCTCACCGCCATCGTCGGCGTCAACGGAGTCGGCAAGTCGACTCTGCTGCGATCCATCGCCGGGGTGCGTCAGTTCAATTCCGGAGACGTCCTGCTCGACGGCACCTCCGTCACCGACTACACCCCCATGAAACGTGCTCGGCTCATGGCCTTCGTCGGGCAGGAGGAGTCGCCATCGCCAGACCTCCTGCTGGGTGAGATGGTTGCGCTGGGACGTACTCCGCATCGCAAGCCGTGGCAGGTGGGGCAGCGTTCCGAGCGAAGGATCATCCGGGATTCCCTGGCCTTGGTCGGACTTGACCACCTCATCGATCGTCGTTGTGACCACCTGTCGGGCGGTGAGCGGCGCCGCGCCGTCATCGCCCGTGGCCTGGCCCAGGGCGCCGACCTCATCATGTTGGACGAGCCGACCAATCACCTCGACGTGCGTCACCAACTCATGCTGCTGGACACGCTGCGCGCCAGCGGTCGGACGGTGGTCGCCACCATCCACGATCTCGGCATGGCTGCTTCGCATTTCGACCACGTGGTCGTCCTGGCCGACGGCGGAGTGCTCTCCGCAGGTCCGGCTCGTGAGGCGCTCAGCCCATCGAACGTCGCGACGGCATTCCACGTCGTCGCACACCATGTCACCACCCCCGATGGCAGCCAGGAGCTCGTGTGCACTGCGCCGCTGCCTGAACTCAGCAGAGAGGAAAACTGAAATGTCCACCAAATTCCTACCCGTCGTCATGGCCGCCTGTCTGGCCGTGGGACTCACCGCCTGCGGCAGTGGGGCCACTCCCAAGAGCAGCGACTCCGCCAAGGACTCCAGCGAAGTCACCGTGACCAACTGTGGCAAGAAGGTCACCTATCCCAGGAATGCCGAACGCCTCTACGTCAATGACGGCAGCATCATCGCCACGACGCTGAGTGCCGGGGCACGCAAACAGATCGCCGCAGTGAGCTCGATGGGCCGGGACAAGGAGATTCTCACCGCGAAGTATGGCGCTTCCACCATCAATGGCCTGCACGAGGCTGTCAAGGGTTACATGACGCTCGAGTCGATCATCGCCAACAAGCCCGACGTCGTCGTCGCCGGCTGGGACTACGGATTCTCCGAGGCGAACAACCTCACTCCCGACACTCTGCACGGCAAGGGCATCAACAGCTATCTGCTCACTGAGTCCTGCCGACAGAAGGACGGCCAGAACGCCCGCGGCGTCATGGACCCTTGGAATGCGGTGCGTACCGACATCACCAATCTCGCCACCCTCACTGGGCACGAGGACACCGGCAAGAAGGCCGTGAAGGACATGGATGATCGTCTCGATGCCCTTCAGAAGGCTCCGAAGGCCAAGAAGACCCCGACGGTGCTGCTCTTCGACTCCGCCAAGGACACCGTCTTCACCAGCGGAAGCAAGGGCGGCCCCCAAGCCATCATCAACGCGGCGGGTGCGCAGAACGGCGCCCATGACGTCAATGACACCTGGGTGCGCATCGGCTGGGAGAAGGTGGCGAAGATGAACCCGGACGCCATCGCCTTCGTCGACTACGACGCTCAGCCTTACAGCGAGAAGATCAAGATCTTGGAATCGAATCCGGCGACCAAGAACCTGGATGCGGTGAAGAAGAAGCGCTACCTCAACCTTCCCTACGCCATGTGGACCTCTGGTCCGCTCAACATCGATGCCGCCGAGCACCTGAGGGTCAGCCTGGAGAAGTGGGGGTTGGAACCCCAGTCGTCGATCAAACCCCAGCTGAAGATTCCGGCCTCCGTGCCCGGGCACGAGGGCTGAGAGGTAGCTGCGCCGCTTCGGTACCCCTTGGCTTCACAGGTGCGGTGTCTGTGACGTTGACGTGGTTGTCGTTGACCATGACGACGGCGAGCAGGGGTGCAGATCTCCGGACAGGCGAGCTACGGAGCCTGGCTGGGATGGTGAGATGCGGCTGCTGGGCGACGCCGGTTTCAGCCCCACTGCGATGCTCTGGCGAGGGGCTTCTCAGCGATGGTTGTTGGTCAGCTCGTCGGTCGATGCAATGGCGTTGACGGCGGCCACTGCGATCGCTGAGCCGCCACGTCGTCCCAACAAGGTGAGGTATTCCAAGTCCAGGGGCGAGTCGACAAGGGCTTGCTTGGACTCGGCTGCACCGACGAACCCGACAGGGATGCCGACGACGGCTGCCGGGCAGGCACCCGTCTCCTCGCACACCTCGAGCACCCGGTACAAGGCGGTGGGGGCGTTGCCGATGGCGACGATGGCCCCGTCGAGCTTGCCCTCCTCGGCCCACAGGTCCACCGCTGCGCAGGTTTTCGTCATGTTCTTGGCCTTGGCGATGTCGGCCAAGCGGGGATCCTTGATGTAACAGATCGTCTCGTTGTCACGGGGCAGACGGGACCGGATGATTCCGGTGGCCGTCATGGAGGAGTCGCACAGGATCGGGGCACCGTTGCCCAAGGCCTTGCGGGCGGCCTTGACCACACCTGGTGTGAAGACGATGTCGTCAGCGATGGCGGGATCCGCAGCAGCGTGAATCATCCGGACGACGACTCCCTCGACGTCGGTGGGGAAGCGATCCAAATTCGCCTCGGAACGAATGATGCGGAAGGACTCGCGGTAGATGTCGGATCCGTTGTTGACGTATTCGTGGGTCACGGCTGTGCTCCTGTCGATGACAAGGGGTGATGACGACTTATCGGGATGTTCCCACACTACGCAATCAGCCACACGGGCATGCTACCTTGGTTAGGCAACCCTTTGATGCAACCCTGCAGTGGCTGTGTTTGACTGGCCATTGAACAACTCAAGAATGTCCTGATGACGTGATTGAAGCCGGGAAACGCCGGCACGGACGCGCCACTGTGGACGATCCCATGTGGATCGGAAGTCAGATCTGTCGCGCACATCAGGCCTTTCCAGGACGGGACGCGAATCCCGAGAAAGGAGATGACACCTCATGCATATCGCTGAGGGGGTTCTCTCACCAGCTGAGTGTGCAGTCTGGTATGCAGCTGCTGCTCCGTTCGTTATTCACGGCGGCTACCGAGTCGTCAAGGAGGTCAAGGAGCACCCCGAGAACAAGCTCCTGCTTGCCACTGCCGGCGCCTTCACCTTCGTCCTCTCCGCCATCAAGCTCCCCAGCGTCACGGGCTCGTCCTCCCACCCCACGGGAACCGGCGTCGGCGCTGCCCTCTTCAAACCACCGATCATGGCATTCCTCGGGATGATCGTGTTGATCTTCCAGGCCTTGCTGCTGGCTCACGGTGGCATGTCCACACTGGGGGCCAATACCTTCTCGATGGGCATCGCCGGGCCGTGGGCCGGTTACGCCTTCTACAAACTCACCAAGAAACTCCACGGATCCGACGCGTTGGCAATCTTCCTGTGCATGGTCTTCGCCGACTTCATCACCTACGTCGTCACGAGCTTCCAGCTCGCCTTCGCCTTCCCGGATCCCACCGGTGGCGTCTGGGGAGCTGCTGGAAAGTTTCTCGGCATCTTCGCCATCACCCAAATTCCGCTAGCCCTCATCGAGGGGCTCATCGGCATCTTGCTGTTCCGTTTCCTTGCCAAGGTCGCAACCCCGCAGCTCCAGCAGCTCGGCGTCCTCGGTAACAGTCAGGAGGTGGCTCATGCCTGAGAGCACCATAACCAAGACCCGTCAGGACAATTCTCTGACCGGACAGAGCAAGTGGGTAACCCCCGTCATCATCGTCCTCGTGGTGGCCCTGTTCGTCATCAGCATGGTACTGGGTGGCAAGAAGACCAGCGGCGACGAGGAAGGATTCGGGGGGACTGACGACGCTGCCGCCGAGGCCGCCGAGCAAGCCGGTGCCAAGAAATGGATCGAGCCGATCTTCGAGCCGAACTCCGGTGAGGTCGAGTCCGGTCTGTTCGCCCTGCAGGCTGCCCTGGGTGCCGGCATTGCCGGGTACGCGTTGGGCCGCATGTCCGGCAAGAAGAAGGGTCGTGAGGAGGCCGAGCACGCCTCTGACCTGCACAGTGTCGACGACGTGCCTGAGGCCGCCGTCACCTCGTCGGAAGCCACTGCGACTGCCAAGTCATGACAATCACCTCTCTCGATGACGCCGCCTGGGATTCTCCCTGGCGGCATCGTCCGGTCGGGGAGAAGGTTGCGCTGTCAACGGCCTTGCTCCTGACAGCGCTGTGCACCCCGTCAATGGAGTCATCGTCGTGGGTGGGTCCGGTCGTGGGCGCTGGAATCTGGCCCGGGGCGCTGTTTGCCGGGATCATCAGTGTCATCGTCATCCTCGGCCCATCGCGCATTCGAGGGCGAGTGCTGTGGCAGGCCATGGCTGCTCCAATCGTCTTCCTGGTGGTCGGCGGGATCTCGGTTCTCATCAGTCTTGGGTCGTCCCCTGTCGGGACGGTCTGGTGGCATGCCGGGGTGTTCAGCATCGGACCGGTCTCCACCGCCCAGGCGATGTCCCTGATTGAACACGGTGTCTGCGGCACCCTCACCCTCATGGTGCTGGCGGTCACCACCCCCATGGTCGATCTGCTCACCTGGTTGAGGAAGTTCCACATCCCTGACCCGCTGCTCGAGATCGCCTCCCTGACCTACCGGCTCATCTTCGTGCTGCTCGACACCGTAGTGACGGCCAGTGAAGCTCAGCACGCCCGCCTCGGTGACGCCCCGGCGGGTCGTTTTGGTGGGTTCAACCGGCGCATGAGTAACACCGCGTCCTTGTTGGGGTCGGTAGGAATTCGAGCCTGGACGAGGGCCAACCGCCTCAACGACGGCCTGGTCAACCGCGGATTCGAGTCCGCACTGGTGACCCTGCCCGTCAAACGCGTCGGATCAGCGCGGTTCAAGATCATCGTCGTCATCGTCATCGCCGCACTCTGGGCGATCAGCTGGTCGACGACCGGAAGGATTTTCAGATGAGTGACGAAGCCCTGTTGTCGACCGAGCACCTGTACGCCACTCACCCTGGCCGGCCCATGGTGCTCACCGACGTCAACGTGTCCTTCCGCGCTGGAGTTCGGGTGGCGATTCTGGGAGCAAACGGATCGGGCAAGACGACGCTGATGCGTTGCTTGTCGGGCTCCCTCAAGCCCGTCAAGGGCAAGGTCAAGAGAGGTGACACCGTGCTCGGTCACGGGCGCACCCAGCTTCGTGAGCACCGTCGGGCGGTTCAGCTCGTCCTTCAGGACCCCGACGACCAACTCTTCAGCGCTGACGTCAGCCAGGACGTCTCCTTCGGCCCGATGAACATGGGGCTGGACGTGGCGGAGGTGCGCGACCGCGTCGCCGAGGCCCTGCAGCTACTCGGGGCCAGCCATCTTGCCGAGCGTGCCACGCACCAGCTGTCCTACGGCGAACGCAAGAGGATTGCTGTCGCCGGTGCCGTCGCCATGCGCCCGGATCTGCTTCTCCTTGACGAGCCCACCGCCGGACTCGACCCGGTCGGCGTCACCAAGATGCTGGAGGCTTTGGACCGTCTGCGCGACCACGGTACGACCGTGGCGATGGCTACCCATGACGTCGACCTGGCCCTGGCCTGGGCTGACGAGGCGCTCATCGTTGTCGACGGGGGAGTGCAGCAGGGGCCGATCGACGAGTTACTCGCAAATGTGACCATGGTGGAGAGGGCCCATCTACACCTGCCTTGGCCCCTCGAACTGGTCCGGCGTCTTGGGATGGATGAGCGTCCCCGAACGATGAGCGAGGTCGTCGCGATCCTGTCACACCTGGCGCCGAGCAGTCCGTGTTGACGTCATCGTTGTGACATCAGCGGCACAAGGCACTCTTGATGGGGCGGCCACAGTGCGGCGGTTCGATGGTCATCATGAACAGGTCAGCGCTGTCGGTTTCGGCAGTGCCACACCATGTGCGTTTCGCTGCCGAGCAGACCTGGGCTGCCGGCCTGCTGGCCTCCCAGATCAGCTGAGTCCAGGATCAGACAACTGTGCACACTGGGTGGCTCGTCGTCACTCAGTGTGCTGCCAGGTCCACGCCACGACGGTGCGGGCCGGTTTCCAGCCCCGCAGCCGGCCGATGCTGTCGGCGGTCTCGACGCCGAACCTCATGAGGTCACCACCCAGATCCCGGTGCAAGGACTCCACGAGCATCTCAGCCTCCATCGTCACCCCATGGACGACGAGCCGTCCCCCGATGGGCAGACGTGGTCGACACTGGGTGACGAGAGTTTCCGTCGCACCGCCGCCGATGAAGATGGCATCCGGGTCGGGCAGTCCCTCCGGCAGCCCCTTGGCGAGGTCGGCGTCGATGACCTCGAACTGGCCGGGCAGAGTGAGTTCTGCGGCATTCGTGCGAGCATTGGCGGCCCGTTCTGCCTTGCGCTCCACCCCGATGGCTCGGCAGGTCGGATCGGTGCGACACCACTCGACACCGATCGACCCGGCGCCGGTGCCGAGGTCCCACAGCAGCTGGCCCGGCATGGGTCGCAACGCTGCCAGAGCGACGGCCCTCACCGGATGTTTGGTGATGAGGCCGTCATGGGCGAAGTGCGTCTCGTCGAGGCCAGGCGTGCGTCCGAGGAGGGTGGCGTCAGGATCATGGGTCATGAGGGAAGCTTAGGGCAGTGCCGGGTGAGGACAACCCGACCCGTGTGACACAATCGACGATGGCCCTCGGGGAGGAATCCGGTGTGAATCCGGAGCGGTCCCGCCACTGTGAGCGCCTCAGCGCGAGCCAGGTCGATCCTGCGGGTCAGGTCACGGAAATCCCGTGACCCGACGGGCGCGGACCCGCAAGGAGGTCGTTCATGCCGCACGCGCGCAGTGGCGCCACACCAGACGACGGGCTGTCCACCAGACAGCGACGGTTACGGCCAGTTCTTGCGGTGAACACCGGCGAGGGCAAGGGCAAGACGACAGCGGCGATGGGTACCGCCCTGCGCGCCTGGAACCAAGGGTGGAGAGTCGGCGTCTTCCAGTTCGTGAAGTCCGGACGATGGCATGTCGGCGAGCAGGACGCCCTGCAAGCTCTCGGGAAACTCCACGAGGAGACCGGTGCCGGCGGTCCCGTCACATGGGAGGTCATGGGGACTGGATGGTCCTGGGCACGCTCCTTCGATGCCGCCGATGACCCCGAGGCCGCTGCCCGCGAGGGGTGGCGACACGTGTCGGAACTCCTGGCCAGCGAGGCGCTTGACTTCTACCTTCTTGACGAGTTCACCTACCCGCTGGACTGGGGATGGCTCGATGTCGACGAGGTCGTCGACACACTGGTCAACCGCCCCGGTACCCAGCACGTCGTCATCACTGGCCGTCGCGCCCCGGCAGCCCTCGTCGAGGCCGCAGACCTCGTCACCGAGATGACCAAGGTCAAGCACCCCTTCGACGCCGGTCAGCGTGGTCAGGCGGGAATCGAATGGTGATGCGCATTCCACGAATCCTCATCGCCGCCCCGGCGTCGGGAGGCGGTAAGACGACCGTCGCGACAGGTCTCATGGCAGCCCTGCGTGCCACCGGCCGGACGGTGGCGCCGTTCAAGGTCGGGCCGGACTACATCGATCCCGGTTACCACTCGATGGCCAGTGGTCGTCCGGGCCGCAATCTGGACTCCGTCATGTGTGGTGACGAGCTCATGGCCCCGCTGCTGGCCCATGGTTTCGTCACCCCCGATGCGGCGGACATTGCGGTCATCGAGGGAGTGATGGGCCTCTTCGACGGCCAGCTCGGGACCGGACGCGGGTCCAGCGCCGAGATCGCCACCTCGACCCAGACCCCGGTGGTCGTGGTCGTCGACACCGCTCATGCGTCCCTCACCCACGCCGCAGTGGTGGCAGGTCTGACGACGTTTGATCCGAATGTCACGATCGCCGGTGTGATCCTCAACCGGGTCGCCTCTCCTCGTCATGGTGCCGAGGTCGTGCGCGGACTCGACCGACTCGGCATCCCGGTGCTGGGGCGGATTCCGCGCACCGAGTCGATCTTCGTGCCGTCTCGCCACCTGGGCCTGGTCCCGGCGGGGGAGTGGGAGCACTCCGCCTCCAAGGTCGCCGGCCTGGGTGACCTCATCGCCGAACACGTCGATCTCGACGCCGTTATGGACCTGGCCGATTCCGCACCCGACCTCGACGTCGAGCCTTGGGATCCGCGAGCCGCTCTGCAATCAGCTGGCTGGCAAGGCCATTCCTTCGACGAGCCGCCGGTGGTCGGAATCTTCGCGGGGCGAGCCTTCACCTTCCGCTACCCCGAGACCACCGAGATGTTGCGGGCGGCCGGGTTCCGGGTCGTCGACGTCGATCCCCTCACTGATCGACGTCTTCCGGACGGCATCCAGGGCCTGTACCTGGGCGGTGGATTCCCGGAGATGCACGCCACGGATTTGGAGGACAACACCGAGCTCGCGGCAGATGTCCGCGCCCATGCCGAGGCCGGGATGCCGATCGTCGCGGAGTGCGCCGGGCTTCTCTACCTCTGCCGTCACCTCGACGGGCGCGACATGGCCGGCGTCCTTCCGATGGACGCGGCGATGGCGACGAGGCTGACGATGGGGTACCGGGTCGCCACCCGCAACTCCATCAGCGTCGTCGGCCACGAATTCCACCGCACCACGACGACGCCATTGGCTGACGTCGACCCGGCTTGGCACATCGCCATGCCCGACGGCACCGATCGTGCCGAGGGAGCTCTGGGAGACCCTGCTTCTCTGGGGCGTCCCACCGTTCAGGCCTCCTACCTGCACCTGCACTGGGCCGGTCACCCCTCCCAGGCGGCGTGGTTTGCCCGTGAGGTGGCGAGGTTCCACGAGGGGAGAGGGGCCCAGGAGGGCGAGCCTGACCTCAATCACCACGGGGACAGCGACATTGCCGACGGTCTAGTCGACCTGGCCGTCAACGTCCGCGTCCTCGAGCCACCGCAGTGGCTTCGCGACGCAATCACCTCCACCGAGCACGACTGGGCGCGTTACCCTGACGCCGCCCCGGCCCGGGACGCCCTGGCCACCATGCACGGTGTGGGAACCGACATGGTTCTGCCCACCGCCGGAGCAGCCGAGGCCTTCCCCCTCATTGCGACCACGCAGCCGCACCACGCTGCGGTCATCCATCCTCAGTTCACCGAGCCGGAGGCAGCTCTGAGATCAGCCGGGATTGACGTCGACCGAGTCATCCTCAATGCCTCCGACGGGTTCGCACTGGATCCGGCCCTCGTCCCGGAGGATGCCGACCTCGTCATCGTCGGTAACCCCACGAACCCCACCGGTCGGCTGCACCCGGCGTCCGACCTGCTGACCCTGCGCCGCCCGGATCGGATCCTCGTCGTCGACGAAGCCTTCATGGACGCCACTGACGAGTCCCAGTCCCTCATCGGCAACGACATGGGCGACCTGCTGGTGCTGCGTTCCCTGACGAAGACCTACGGGCTGGCCGGGATCCGTGCCGGATACGTCGTCGGGGATCCGCGACTCATCGCACGTCTGGCGGCTCACCAGACCCCGTGGTCGGTGTCCACCCCGGCCGTCGCGGCCATGGTCTCCTGCACCTCCGAGGAAGCGTCTCGGTTCCGCAACCAGCTGCGCGACGAGATTCCCGCGGCCCGCGCCGACCTCGTCGGACGCCTTCGAGAACTCGGTCTGACCATCGTCGATTCCGAGGCTCCCTTCGTGCTCGTCGACACCTCGTCAATCAGCGGCGAATCGGTGCGTCTTCCTCTGGCTGATCGCGGGTTTGCCGTGAGGCGCGGGGAGACCTTCCCCGGTCTCGGTCCCAGCTGGATCAGACTTGCCGTCCGTGACACGAAGACACATGCTGAGCTCGCCCGAGCCATCTCCGATCTGACAGCACACCAACCCAAGGAAAACTGATGTCCTACTCCCCAGAACTCGTTCCCGGCACTGTCACCCTCGTCGGAGGTGGCCCCGGTGATCCCGGGCTGCTGACCGTTGCAGGGCTGGAGGCAGTGCGTCAGGCCGACGTCATCCTCCATGACCGTCTCGCTCCGGTCGTCGTCATGGACGAGAATCCCGACGCCGAGAAGATCCCGGTCGGCAAGGTGCCGCGCGGGCCCTACGTCCCGCAGGAGCGCACCAACGAGCTGCTCATCGAGCATGCCAGGGCCGGGCGAAAGGTGGTGCGCCTCAAGGGTGGCGACTCCTTCGTCTTCGGACGTGGTGGCGAGGAGTGGCAGGCCTGCGCTGCTGCCGGTGTTCCGGTGCGCGTCATTCCCGGCGTCACCTCCTGCGTGGCCGGCCCCGAACTCATGGGAGTCCCACTGACCCACCGTCATCTGGTTCAGGGATTCACCGTCGTCTCGGGGCACGTCGCCCCCGGCGACACCCGGTCCGAACTCGACTGGGCACAGATCGCCAAGACCGGCACCACCCTCGTCATCCTCATGGGCGTGGCGCACATTGGTGACATCGCTGCACGCCTCATGGAAGGTGGACTTGCCGGTGACACCCCGGTCGCCGTCGTCGCGGACGCCTCACTGTTCACCCAGCGATCCCTGACGACGACCCTGGAGAAGGCTGCCGAGGACATGGTCGAAGCGGGCATCAAGCCGCCGGCCATCACCGTTGTCGGAGACGTCGCGGGCCTGGACCTCGACGAGACCCAGGTCCACGAACCGTCTGATCACTGAGATTTCACCGTCGCGAGGTGGGCGTTGATCCACTGCACCGCCTCGTCGACCTCGCTGAGCTCGTCCCCCCAACCAGGGGCCGGGCCGCGTGACACCATGACGATCTGGACGTCGGTCTCGGCTGCCAGACGGAGTTTGGGGTCCAGCTCGGTGCCCCCGGAGTCCTTCGAGACGACGGTCGCCACACCCCCGGAGAAGATCTCGCGCTCCCGGGCTATGGTGAAAGGGCCACGCTCCTGCAGCACCGTCCAGCCCTCGGGAAGCTCCTCCTCGGGGGCGTCAACGCAGCGCACGATGACCCGACGCGGGCCAAGGCGCAGGTAATGGCTGATGGGTTGGCGTCCCACCGTCAGCAGGACGACGTCAGGCAGGTCCGCAAGGGCTCGTGCGGCGGCGTCGTGATCGTCCACCCAGTGCCAGGTTGCGGCTTCGGGTTGGGTGCGCCAGCTCGGCGGGGCGAGCCGGGCCAGCGGCAGGTTGAGATCGAGACACGCCTGTGCGGCGTGGCCGTGCATGGTCGCGGCGAAGGGGTGTGAGGCGTCCACCATGACCTTGACCTCGTTGGCGGTGAGGAAGTCCTTGAGACCGTCGACACCGCCGAACCCGCCCAGCCTCGTCGGTCCTGGGATGGGTCGTGGGGACCTCGTGCGTCCCGCCAGGGATGTGCACAGGTCGACCCCGTCATCGACCAGTCGAGTGGCCAGCTGCCGGGCCTTTGTCGTGCCGCCAAGAATGAGGACGTCCATGACTCCATCAAAGCAGGCTGTGGGACAATGATCCTCGACCGCGGTGGAACACCGGTGTGAATCCGGGACGGTCCCGCCACTGTGACGCCATCGAGGCGAAGTCAGACCAGAACCGCGCACACCTGCCCCGACCGGGGTGGGACCACATTGCGACGCACGTGCGTGGCGTCCGGGACTGCGAGGACACAGGCCCGGGGGATGCGGCGGCGTCCCCGACGATGGAGCATGATGGCCCGACTGTCTGAATCCGTGTCCGCTGAGAGCCTGCTTGCCCGCATAGTGCGCGGCATTCGCGGAGCTGACGCCAAGGCCCTGGAGGCTGCCCGAGCCCGTCAGCAGGTGCTCACCAAGCCCGAGGGTTCGCTCGGGCTGTTGGAGGATCTCTCGATCCGGCTGGCGGGAATGTACGGACAGGTACCGGTCCCTGTCCCGAGCCACCCGGTCGTCGGGCTGTTCGCAGGCGACCACGGTGTGTGGGCCCAGGGAGTCTCCCCGGATCCTCAGGAGATCACCACCCAGCAGATGGCTAACATGGCGGCCGGCGGGGCAGCGATCAGCGTGTTGTCGCGGCAGATGGGTGGGCAGCTGTGGATCACCGACGTCGGTGCCCTCCACGAGGTCGACGCGCCCATTCGCCAGCGTTGCGTGCGACGAGGCACCGATGACATCTCCCAGGGCCCGGCCATGAGTGCTGACGAGGCCGTCCAGGCCCTTGAAGTCGGTATCGAGACCGGCCTGGAGGCTGTCGAGGGGGGAGCAGACATCCTCGTTACTGGCGAGATGGGCATCGCGAATACGACGCCGGCCTCGGCACTCATCAGTGTCTTCACCGGGTGCTCTCCTGCTGAGGTGACGGGTAAGGGCGCTGGGTCGGACGACCGTCGTCACCAGCACAAGATCGGTGTCGTGTCCCGCGCACTCCAGGTCAACCGGCCCGACGCCGACCACCCGGTTGAGGCATTGGCGAAGGTGGGAGGTTTCGAGCACGCCGCCATGGCGGGGTACATCCTGGCCGCGGCCTCCCGGCGTGTCCCGGTGCTCATCGACGGGGTTATCGCCTGCTCGGCAGCTCTGACGGCCACCGCGATCTGCCCGGAGGTACGCGACTTCATCATCACCAGCCATGCCGGCGCCGAGTCGGGAATCACTGCGTCCACCAGCGCACTCGGTCTTCCGGCCCTGCTGGATCTGGGGATGCGGCTGGGGGAGGGGTCGGGGGCCATCCTCACCCTGCCAATCGTTCAGGCCAGCGCCCACATCCTCAACGAGATGGCCACCTTCGAGGACGCCGACGTCACCGACATCAAGGTGACTGGGGAGACCGATCTTCCCGATGCCCTCGATACGAGCGCTCCCCCTTGTCGAGTCCTGGTTCTGGGGGGTGCGCGATCCGGGAAGTCGACCTTCGCTGAGTCGAGGTTGCCCCATGGCTCTCGCGTCACCTACGTTGCTACCTCCCAGCGAAATCCTGACGATGCTGAGTGGGAGGAGCGGATCCGGCTGCACCAGGCCCGGCGCCCGGCGACCTGGAAGACCGTCGAGACCCCGGATATCGCGTCCGTGCTGCTGGCTGACGACGACTCTCCGGTACTCGTGGACTGTCTCGGGGTGTGGATCACGCGGGTCCTCGACGAGGTCGGAGCATGGGTTGCTGATCCCGGGGACGAGTCGTGGCAGAGGTCCTTGAGAAATCGCGTCGATGAACTGACCGACGCCATCCGTCGTACTCGGCGCGACGTCACCTTCGTCTCGAATGAGGTGGGGATGGGGGTTGTGCCTGACACCCCGGCGGGACGGCTTTTCCGCGACGAGCTGGGGCGCCTCAATGCGGCTGTCGGGGATGCCTGTGACGAGGTGTGGATGTGTGTGGCCGGGGTCCCGAAGAGGTGGGCATGAGCGACGAACGGCATGTGGATCTTGGAAAGCTCGGTCCGCTGCGTGGCGTGGCGGAGGCCCTGTCCCTCTTCACGATCCTCCCCGGGCCGTACCTCAGTGACATCGACCGTCCGCTGGCTCGTCGGGCCATCACGGCATTCCCCTGGCTGGGGCTGTGTCTGGGGGCGGTGGCCGGCGGAATCGTCGCCCTGGTCCTCGGACTGGGAGCCGGATCGTTGCTGGCCGGGGTGCTCGCGCTGTGCTGGCTGGCCGGTGCAACCGGAGGCTTCCATCTTGACGGGGTCGCCGACACTGCTGACGGTCTGGGGTCGCGAGCAGCGCCGGACAAGGCCCTTGAGATCATGAAGAAGTCCGACATCGGTCCGATGGGTGTCATCAGCATCGTCCTGGCACTGATCGTGGACGCGGCTGCTGTGGTGAGCCTGGCCGGAACGACCGTTTCGGGGGCATGGTGGCGTGTGGCGATGGTGGTTGCGCTCGGGCCGGCCATCGGTCGAGCTGCCATTCTCTTCGCCACGATGACCGGCGTGCCCTGCGCTCGTCCGGGTGGATTCGGGTCCCTCGTCGCCGGGGTGACGACCCCTGAATCAGCCTCGATCAACCTGACGGTTCTGGGAGCTGTCGTGGCCTTGGCGGGCTTTGTCGCCGGAGGCTGGCGGTGGTGCCTGATCGCCCTGATTTGCGCCGCATTGGCCCTGCTCATAGCGTGGGCCTGGATTCATCACCTGGTGAGGCGTCTGTCCGGGATGACGGGGGACACCTTTGGAAGCATCAATGAGGTGACGCAGATGAGTTTCTGGGTGCTGTCCGCCCTGGCCGTGGCGGTGGTGTCATGATCGACGATCTTGGTGCCGACGTGCCGGTGAGCGGACGAGTGCAGCGGGTGGTGAGCCTGGTGCCGTCAATCACCGAGGCGATTGCGGCGACGTGTCCGCAGACTCTGGTGGGATGCACGGATTACTGCATTCGGCCTGCCAACCTGGACGAGGCTGTCGGCCACGAGGTGGCGCGAATCAGGGGGACGAAGAATCCTGATCGGGCAGCCATCACCGACCTGGAACCAGATCTGGTCGTCGCCAATCAGGAGGAGAACCGCGAGCACGACGTCACCTTGTTGCGGGACGCCGGTGTGCCGGTGTGGGTAACACGGATCGACACGGTATCCGAGGCGATCTCCAGCCTGACGAGGCTTCTCGTGGAGGGGTTCGGCGTCGAGAGACCGCAGTGGCTGTGCGATGCCGATGAGGAGTGGAACCAGCCCTGGACTGACGAGGTGCGCAGTGCCGTCGTCGCGGTGTGGCGGGATCCGTGGATCTGCGTCGGACAGGACACCTACATTGCCGACGTGTTGAGGCACGTCGGCGTGGAGTTGATCGATGTGCCGGGGGAGTCCCGTTATCCCCACGCCGAACTGGCCGACCTCATCTCGGCCCGTCCAGACCGCGTCATCTTGCCCGACGAGCCCTACCATTTCGGCCCTGACGATGTATCGGCTTTCCCTGACCTCGACGTCCGTCTCGTCGACGGCCAGAAGCTGGCCTGGTACGGCCCGTCCATGGTCGGTGCCCGTCGATACCTCTGCGAGATGCTGCCCTGACGACACAGCCGGTGTGCTAGCTGGTCACACCATGCTGGCAACATGTGCCACAATGTCCCACGTCGCCGTGAGGCGGCATGCCTCTGTAGCTCAGTTGGTAGAGCGCCGCTCTTGTAAAGCGATGGTCGCGGGTTCGAATCCTGTCAGAGGCTCCACTGGCCCCTAGCCAGATCTCACGGAAAACTGTCATCGCTGAGATCCAGAGCTGTTCGCAAAACGCCCGCACGAGGGAAAATCTGGGTTCACGCCTCGTAGCCGCCTTGCTTGCTGCAGGTGGTAAGTGTGCCAGTACTTTTGCGTAGTTCAGCTGCCGCACCGCTTCCTCCCGGGTATCCCTCGGGAAAAGTGATTCGGGGACCTATATCCCGGAGTGCCGTACCTCTCCGTTGCGAAGAGGTTTCTACGGTACTGATGTAGATCGGTGTTCCGAATGGGGAACTACATGGAATAAGTATGAGATTGATAACTCGTGGGAAATAGTGACATCGTCTGGATCGACAGCAATGAAACAAGAGGGTTCATCGAGAGTCTTCCTTGCACAGGCGAGCAAGTGTGGTTGTCAACGATTGAGCTGCCATCTGGATAGACAGTAAAGGGTATGTCAAGTGATCTAAAAATAACCATCTCCTTTGTGGAAAGCAGGAGTGCAGGCGTCGGAAACTTGTTTTTAGATGTACGTCAGTGATGGGCTCACCAAAGCTATCAATGGTCGCTCTATCAATGGTCGCTTCGAACATGATCCATAGCTTGGCCCTTGGGTTTTGGTAATGCTGCCAACTACAATACCCGCACGCAGATGGATTCAGACCCCCAACTACGCCTTCGATTGTGAAGAGTCCGTATCTTGATCATTGGGGAGGGGTTGTTGAAGCCCCATTCTCTAAGGGAATTTCTCCATTCCCAGTGCCGACACCATTCACCTTGTGGGGTGCTCCGATGTCGATCGGAGCACCCCTTGTCTGGGCGTATGACGGCATGTTTCCCTGTGATTTGCACTCTGGACGATGAATCGACATCGCAGGAGCGCTCAGGCCATCACCTGTTCCCATTCGTCACGGTGGTCCAGCATCCGTCGGACGGCGTCTTGAGCCGCCTCGAGCGAGTGGCTGGCTCCCCATCCGCACTGAACCTCATTGGCGGCTGGAGTGGCATCGAGTGTGAGAATGTCACGCAACGTTGTTTCGACCAGCTCGCAGGTGGCTGGTACGTCCGGCTCGCCGACCATGATGAGGTAGAACCCGGTCTGGCATCCCATCGGTCCGAAGTCGATGACGGACTCTGAATGGTTACGCACGCACTCGGCGAAGGAGTGCTCGATCGAGTGGATCGCAGGCATCTCCAGATGATCCTTGTTGGGCTGGCAGAACCTCACGTCGTACTTGGTGAGGGTGTCGCCGGCGAGCAGGTGTTTGACGTCCGCCACGCGGACAAACGGTGCCGCTACCTTGGTGTGGTCCAGGTTGAAACTCTCGACGTTCATCTTGTGTGCCATGGGTCCATCCTCTCGCAAGCTCTCGAATTCCACACGGGGCAGCGTCACACCCCGGCAGCAGCGAGGAATCCGTCGCAGTTCCCGTCCACCTGTACCTGTTCGCCAGCGGCGATCCAGACGGCCTGTCCACGCACGATCTCGTCAGTGCCCTGGGGGCTTGAGCACACCGCATAGCCACCGGTGATGAGCAGGATTCGGGCTAAGTCGTTGGCCGGCAGGATGGCTGGACGGGTGGTGTCGAGGTCGAGTTCCCATAGTCGGAACTGTTCATCGGTGCCCGGGAAGACCCGCATACCTGGATCTACCTCTTCGGCCGTCATGACCCATGGTTCCTGCGTCTGGAAGTCCACGATCTCTATCAGGGAATCGACGTCGATGTGTTTGTCGGTGAGTCCACCACGCACGACGTTGTTGGAATCAGCCATGATCTCGATTCCCGTTCCTGACAAGTAGGAATGCATGAGACCGGGCGGAACGGCTAATGCCTCTCCGGGCCTGAGATGAATGCGGTTGAGCATCAGTGCTGCCAGGATCGATGGGTCTCCGGGGAAGTACTCGTCGAGCTCGACAGCGGTGCGCGCGAACTTACCCAGCGGGGTGTCCTCGCCAACATGGTTGACGGCCCCGGACACCACCTCGGTGACGATCTGCCGGCGCAGGTCATCTCCGGCGAGGCAGTCGAGGAAGGTCTCGGCCAGTGCCGCCGGGCCGGAACGCTCGGTCAACGATCCCAACACCGGATCCACCGGAATACGAATGTCCAGCCCGTCGAAGAGTTGACGGGTCTCATGCGGATCCCGGAACCCGCACAGTCCCTCGAAGTCGCTCATGGCGACGAGGATTTCTGGCTTGGGCCAGTCATCGACGAAGGTGCGCTGGGAATCGGTGACGTCAACGCCAGCCTGGTTCTCGCGTACGAATCCATTTCGCGCCATACGGGCGTCAGGGTGGGCCTGGAGGCTCAGTGGGCGGCGAGCCGAGAGGATCTTGAGCAGGAAAGGCAGCCTGGACCCGAAGGCATCACGGCTGCGCTCACCCAGCTCCTCGGGGTGAGCGTCGAGGTATTCGGTGAGGGGAGCACCGTCAAGGGTCGATGGCGAGGTTTCGTGGGCCCCGAGCCAGTACTCGGCCCAGGGCTGGCCGTCGGCTTCCCTTCCCAAGATGTCAGGGATCGCGTCATAGGAGCCCCAGGAGTACGTCCGGACCGTACCGGTCAGGCGTTTCATAGTGTGCCTCTCGTCAATGGCGTCGCATCGTTGACAACGCCGCGTGTGTCATCCGAGCAGCTGCGCGCTGCGGGCCTTGCGCTTTTGACTGCGGACTCGGTGCAGCCTCCCGACGAGGGCGGGCGCATATCGCGCGGCCGACTCATCGTCGATCAGCTCGTTGAGTCGTAAGTGGTAGCGGGGGGACGACATGTTGAGCCTCTCGCGGATGACGGTCTCCTTGTCAACACCCGGGTTCCCGGTCTGCCAGGACTCCTCGAGATCCAGAATCGCGCGGTCCGATGCACTGAGATCGCTGGACGTCGCGGTTTCGGGGGCGGGAGAATCTGACACAAGGCTAGTCTAGGGCGCGCATCACAATCACCACCCGGTGACGCGACGCAATCTGCCTGACGCCATCGTCGGCAGCACAATCAGTCACTTTCCGCTCATCAACTCTTTGCACTCACTGGGTGCGAGTGCTAAACATGTCATTGGCACTCGACAAGCGAGAGTGCTACCGCCCGAATCGGTGTTGCGAGTGCCGACGAGGGTGGTCATCCCGGTGATGAGATCACCAGATCGTCCGTCGCGGGCATCACGGGGAAATACAACGCGGGGTCGCTCCCGCCACACCATCTGACGTCCACGGGCTGCCAGGCCCACCGGAGCGGAGGAATTCCCCAAACATGGCAAAGCTCATCGAATTCAACATCGAGGCCCGCCGCGGGCTCGAGGCGGGTATGAACACCCTCGCCGACGCGGTCAAGGTCACCCTCGGCCCCAAGGGTCGCAACGTCGTTCTCGAGAAGTCGTGGGGCGCCCCCACCATCACCAACGACGGTGTCTCCATCGCCAAGGAGATCGAGCTCGACGATCCGTACGAGAAGATCGGCGCTGAGCTCGTCAAGGAGGTCGCCAAGAAGACCGACGACGTCGCTGGCGACGGCACCACCACCGCCACCGTTCTCGCCCAGGCCATGGTCCGTGAGGGCCTGCGCAATGTTACCGCCGGCGCCAACCCGATGGGCCTGAAGAAGGGCATCGAGACCGCCGTCGAGGCCATCAGCGCTCGTCTGTCCGAGATGGCCATCGACATCGAGACCAAGGACCAGATCGCCTCCACCGCCTCCATCTCGGCTGCCGACGCCACTGTCGGTGAGATCATCGCCGAGGCCATGGACAAGGTCGGTAAGGAAGGCGTCATCACCGTCGAGGAGTCCAACACCTTCGGCCTGGAGCTCGAGCTCACCGAGGGCATGCGCTTCGACAAGGGCTACATCTCGCCCTACTTCGTCACCGACACCGAGCGCATGGAGGCTGTCCTTGAGGACCCCTACATCCTCATCGTCAACTCCAAGATCTCCTCGCTGAAGGATCTCCTGCCGATCCTCGAGAAGGTCATGCAGTCCGGCAAGCCGCTCTTTGTCATCGCCGAGGATGTTGAGGGAGAGGCCTTGGCTGGCCTCATCGTCAACAAGATCCGCGGCACCTTCAAGTCTGTTGCCGTCAAGGCCCCGGGCTTCGGCGACCGTCGCAAGGCCATGCTCAACGACATCGCCATCCTCACCGGTGGTCAGGTCATCTCCGAGGAGGTCGGCCTGTCCCTCGACGCCGTCACCCTCGACCTGCTGGGCCACGCCCGCCAGGTTGTCGTCACCAAGGACGAGGCCACCATCGTTGACGGTGCCGGCGACTCCGAGCAGATCGCTGGACGCGTTGCCCAGATCCGCAAGGAGATCGAGAACTCCGACTCCGACTACGACCGCGAGAAGTTGCAGGAGCGTCTCGCCAAGCTCGCCGGCGGTGTCGCCGTCATCAAGGTGGGTGCTGCCACCGAGGTTGAGCTCAAGGAGCGCAAGCACCGTATCGAGGACGCCGTGCGTAACGCCAAGGCTGCCGTCGAGGAGGGCATCATCCCTGGTGGTGGTGTCGCCCTCATCCAGGCTTCCAAGGCCGCCACGATCGAGGGGCTGGAGGGTGATGAGCTCACCGGCGCCCAGATCGTCCGGACCGCCTGCTCCGCCCCCCTCAAGCAGATCGCCATCAACGCTGGTCTCGAGGGTGGAGTTGTGGCTGAGAAGGTCGCCGGTCTGCCCGCCGGAGAGGGCCTCAACGCTGCCACTGGCGAGTACGTCGACATGGTCAAGACCGGCATCATCGATCCGGCCAAGGTGACCCGTTCGGCCCTGCAGAACGCCGCTTCCATCGCGGCTCTGTTCCTCACCACCGAGGCCGTCATTGCTGACAAGCCTGAGCCTGTGAAGGCCCCGGCTGGCGGCGATATGGATGGCATGGGTGGCATGGGCGGAATGATGTGATCTAGCTCATTCGATCCACAATGGGGCGTCCCCGCGGGGACGCCCCATTGTTGTGTCTGATGGCACTACTGACGAGTGTCGGTAATCGACTAGTCTCGGACGGTGCCCTCGACACCCACATACCGTCGTCCCGTCGATCGTTTCCTGGCCGGAGCCGGCACCTTCCATCCGCTGTTGTCATTGTTGGCAGCAATGACCATCCTCGGGGTGGGACAGGGTGGTTTCGCGCTTGTGCTCACGGCCTTGGCAGGTGGTCATCCAGACGCTCAGACTTCGACGATCCTGCTTCTGGCGTCATTCTCAGGGGTCTGGTTACTGCTGTGGTTGTGGATGAGGTTCGTCGAGCAGCGGCCGATGGTGTGCCTGGGTTTGCGCGGGCTCGCCCGGGACATCTGGATCGGCGTGGCAATCGCAGTGGCGGTTCTGGCAGTTGACGTCGCTGGCATGACAGCCAGCGGCCAGGTCCGGATGGCGTGGGCCCGTCCTGATGCCATGAGCGCGGTGCTCGTAGCCGCCTCGCTCCTGTTGTTCGTGGTTCAGGGGTGTGCCGAGGAAGTTGTGCTGCGCGGCTACCTTATGCAGTCGGTCGCAGCGAAGTGGGGGGTTCCTGCCGGTCTTGCCATCCAAGCTGTGGTCTTCGCTGTCCTCCACGGAGCGAACCCGGGGATGACGTCGATTGCACTGGTCAACGTTGCGGGATACGGCCTCATGCTGGGTCTATTGGTGGTGTGGCGAGGAAATCTGCTCGCCGCTATGGGATTTCACAGCGTGTGGAACTGGTTGCAGGGAGTGGTATTGGGATTCGACGTCTCCGGACTGGGATTCAGAAACACCCTGATGACGGCTGACAGGACGGTCGGATCCCATTCCTGGCTCACCGGAGGAACTTTCGGGGCGGAAGGATCCATCATCAGTACCGGCGTCCTCGTCATCCTCATCACTGGACTTGTCGTGGTGATTCGGCGCGACTGGCGCAAGAATTAGGCCATGGCATTGCTCGAGGTCATCTGTCTGCACGAGAACGACGCCAAGCGGGCAGCACAGGGAGGTGCCGATCGCATCGAATTGGTCGGCACGATAGACGACGACGGTCTTGCGCCCAGCCCAGAAGTGCTGGCACGCACCCTCAGCGCCGTTGACATCCCGGTGCGTCCCATGCTGCGCCTTGACGGTGGATTTCGCGCTGACCCGCACAGACGTGACGAGATGCTCCACCTGGTCAGCACCTATCGTGACCTCGGTGCTGACGGGCCGGTGCTGGGATTCCTCGACGAGGCTACCGGGGTTGACGTCGGGACCGTCACCGAGCTGACGGCGGGCTGGCCGGGCTGGACCTTCCACCGAGCCATCGACAACAGCCTGGAACCCGACAAGGCATGGGTACAGCTGCTGGGTCTGCCGGGGCTCGATCAGGTTCTCACTGCCGGATCACCGCGGGGGATCGATCACGGTCTTGACGACCTCATCGCCCGAGCCGAGGCCACCCCGCGTGTGGCCGAGCTCATCATGGCTGGTGGCGGTCTGCGGCCCGAGCACGTCCCGTGGCTGTATCGGGCCGGGGTCAAGGCCTTCCACATCGGCGGCCCGGCTCGGCCTCAGGGGTCGTGGAAGGCGTGGGTGGACGTCGATCTGGTGAGGTCATGGCGCGATCTCCTCGATCGTCTCGACGGATGACCGCGACTCGATGAGTCGGGGAGAACTCAGAACGCCTGAATCCACACGTCCCGGGTTCCGGGTGCGCGGAAGGGGATGTGACCGTGGTCGTCCCCGACAGCCTGAGGCGCCGGGGCGGCGGTCTGAGTCGGCCGAGCTGACGGTGGCGGCGGAGGAGTCGTCACGCTGTGAGGCTGGTGACGGGCAATGATCCGAGCCATCCCCTCGATGGTCTCGACGAGGTCCTCCATGGGAGCCGTGGTTGAATGGGTCAGTCCAACTGCGGTGTAACCCTTGGTTCCGGTGGAAGCCACGGAATTGACGTGCCAACCGTCATCACGTGGCAGCCATCCGTTCTTGACGTAGGGCGATCGCATCCCCGCCGTCATACCCCAGTCTTGGTCCTCAGCAACGCTGGACATGAGCTCCCTGGCATAGGCCCGCATGGACTCGGGAATGATCTTGTTGGGGCAGAAGATGTGGTCAGCGAGCACGACCTGGTCGGCGGCCGTCGTCGAGGTCAATCCCCAGTGGTCATCGGGGTCGAAGGTGGTGTGAGTGGCACCCATGCGGTGCATCGCCCTGCGAACCCCGTCAGCCCTACCAACCCGGTTCCACAGGGCAGTCGCGGCGTCGTTGCTGGAGTTCTCGATCATGGGGACCAGAAGGTTCTTCTCGGCTCCGGAAAGCTGACGTTTCTCACCCGCAGCCTGAATCATGACCGTCTCCATGATTGCCAGCTTGATGATAGATGCCGTGATGTAGTGCGTGGCCCCGTGATTGAGAACGTGGATGTTGCGTTGTCCATGCACCCTCATGGCGACCGACTGCTCGCCATCGCGGGTGTTGAGGTATTTCTTGAGCTCGTTCTGGTACGGGAACGTGACGTAGGGTCCGGGAGCAGCCGGATTGGCGACCCTCGTCGGAGCGGGCCTGCGCGGCTCGGGGTGATCTGGTCGGTTCGCGGCCTGGACTGCCGGTAAGCCGATGGCCGCCCCAGTAGCTATGAGCAAACCGCCTAACGCAGTGCGCCTGGAGAATAGCGCCTTCCCAGACAATTACGTCCCCCTTCTTCCACGGCCCATTTCGTTCACATCCATTTTCACGCTGTCCGGTCCAGGGCGTCTAAATCGTCCGCATCGACGATGCGATACGAGTACCCCTGTTCGGCGAGGAAACGTTGACGGTGACTGGCGAAGTCGGCATCGACGGTGTCTCGGGAGACGACCGCGTAGAACCTGGCCACGAGCCCGTCCTTGGGTCGCAGCAGACGGCCCAGACGCTGGGCTTCCTCCTGTCGGGACCCGAATGCCCCCGACACTTGAATGGCGACCTCGGCACTCGGCAGGTCGATGGAGAAGTTCGCAACCTTGGAGACCACGAGTAGGTCGGTAAGCCCTCCGCGGAAATCCTGGTAAATCTTCTGACGCTTGGTTGGAGTGGTGGATCCGGTGATGATCGGACACCTCAATTCCGCGGCCAGCTCCTCCAGCTGGTCGACGTACTGGCCGATGACCAGGGTGGGCTGGCCGCGATGGCGGGCTACCAGGTCCGCAACCACCCGGTTCTTGATCGGCAGGGTCGCGGCCATCCGGTAACGGACGTCCGGTTCTGCCATGGCGCAGGTCATCCGGTCGGACTCGGGCAGGCTCACCCGCACCTCGACACAGTCGGCAGGAGCGATCCAGCCCTGGGCCTCGATCTCCTTCCAGGGAGCGTCGTAGCGCTTGGGCCCGATGAGGGTGAAGACGTCGTCCTCGTGGCCGTCCTCGCGCACCAGAGTGGCCGTCAACCCCAACCGACGGCGTGCCTGTAGGTCGGCCGTCATGCGGAAGACCGGAGCCGGAAGCAGGTGAACCTCGTCATAGATGACAAGCCCCCAGTCACGGGCCTCGAAAAGCTCCAAGTTGGGGTGCACACCCTTACGCTTGGTCGTGATGACCTGATAGGTGGCGATGGTGACTGGCCGCACCTGCTTGCGTGAACCGGAGTACTCACCGATCTCGTCGGGGGTCAAGGTGGTGCGACGGACGAGCTCCTCCTTCCACTGCCGAGCCGAGACGGTGTTGGTGACGAGGATGAGTGTCGTGCAGCGGGCCAGGCTCATGGCAGTCGCCCCGACAACGGTCTTGCCGGCGCCGCAGGGCAACACGACAACTCCGGATCCACCGTCCCAGAAGTTTTGGGCAGCCATCCGCTGATACGGACGAAGACTCCAGCCGTCCTCGGTCAGATCGATGTCATGGCGCTCGCCGTCGACGTATCCTGCAAGGTCCTCGGCGGGCCATCCCAACTTGAGCAGAGCCTGCTTGAGGGTGCCGCGCTGGGAAGGGTGGACCACTGCCGTCTCATCATCGATCTGGTCGCCGACGAGGCCACGGACCGATTTGGATCGCAGTACCTCGGTGAGCACGGCCTTGTCCGTCGACACCAGGACGAGTCCGAGGGTGGGGTGCTTCTCGATGCGCAGACGACCGTAACGAGACATCGTCTCGGTGACGTCGATGAGGAGTCCGGATGCCACCGGATAACGGGAGTACCTCATGAGGGTGTCGACGACCTGTTCGGCGTCGTGACCAGCGGCCATCGCATTCCACAGACCCAGTGGGGTCAGTCGGTAGGTGTGGATGTGTTCGGGAGCCCGTTCCAGCTCCGCAAACGGGGAGATGGCATGACGGCACTCGTCCGCCAGAGGGTGATCCACCTCCAGCAAGAGGGTGCGATCGGACTGGACAATGAGGGGGCCGGGTAGAGAAGTCATCACTTCCAGTATCGTCCCTGATCCCGGATTTGTTCCTACTTCGAGGGGTCGATGGGACGTCGTCAGGCCGGTTGGCAGGCGGTGATCCGGGACACCGGGACGACCGCCGCCCCGCCACCACCACGGATGACGCATCGCACCGCCCCCGCCGCGACCGCCATGATCCGCACCGTCTGGCGCACCGCAGTGCCATCGTCGATGACTCGCTCGATCCGCATCCACGCACCCTCCTGCTGGGCTTGGTGCAGCTGGGCGAGAAGCTGACGGCGATCCGAGAACCCACGGCCCTTGTTGTTGAGCAGTGCCGTGGCAAGGCCCTCCGGATCGGCCTGCGGAGCCGAAGATGTGAGGGCGTCGACCTTGGCGCGTGGGGGAGGAGGAGTCGAGAAGACGTCGCCGTGGGAATCGCGGGCTACGGGGGACATTCCCAACTGGCGCAGGCCTGCCAGCACCTGATCAGGTTCTGCCTGGGCCACCAGCACCTGCGGTCCAACTCGATGCAGTCCAAGATCAGTCGCCAAGGAACTGCGCAGAATGGCCTCGACGGCAGCCGGGTCGTCGACCTCCAGCAGGGCACCAGCTGCGGCCACCGACACCCGACCATGATCACGAACGACGTCGTCGAGGAGGACCAGCAGACCTTGGGGAACATCGCTGAGGGAGTGATCCGTCCACCACTGACGCACACGGTCCCCAGTCCACCCGGCGTCCAGGGCACGACGCAGACTGGTCCGGGTGAATCGCCGTACACCGGCAATCCCGGTGGACTCCCGATCGGCCAGCAGGGCCAGGTCGGCGGCGGTGTCGGGGGTCAGCGGGCCGGGGGCGATGGCGGTGAGATCGGACTGCAGGATCACCTCGTCAGTGCGTTCCGGCATGTCAGCGCAGGTGAGGGAATCGACGAGATCGGTGCGTGCTCCCAGAGCGATCAGCCCCAGCACCCGGCACTCGTCGAGGACAGCCTCGACCAAGGAGTCATCGACTGTGGTGCCCGGCTGACGCCACCGGATGCGGTCGGCGACGAGGCCGGCCTCAACGGGAGTGCCGGGTTCAGCTGTGCTCAGTTCCTCGTGGACGAGGCGTCGCCACGCGCGGGCAGTTGCCGGCGACGAGGCATCCAAGGTGTTGCCCAGGCTTCCGGGAAACTGCGGGATGCGTCTCCAGGCATCGCGCAAGCTCACCCACTGGCCCCACAACGAATCAGTGCGCCAGCGATCCGCGAGCGAGGTGGGCAGCCAGCCGCGCCCGTCGGCACCGATGAACCCGCCAGCCGCCGCGACGGCGAGGTGCACCCAGCCATCGTCCCCCGTGGCCACCCGCGACAGCACGGTGCGGGCGTCCCGCTTGGCCATGCCGCCACTGGCCAGCAGGGCACAGTCATGACGCTCCACCCCCTCCAGCAGGGCGGACATCGCGCTGACGGCTTCCAGCGCCGTCCCGAGGCCGGCACGATTGACCAGGGTGGTCTGACGCGGCTCGGGCCATGCCGGTGGGGTGGGGCTGGGCTGTTCGGCAAGGAGACGATTCCCGCGCAGGGGCAGGGCCACCTCACGGGGCAGGACGACGGTGTCGTCGCCGAGGGGACGCAACAGGCGGTGGGCCAGCGCCATCTCGACGGGAGTCGTCGCAGTCTCGGGCGTCACCGTGCGTCGAGCATTGGGGAGGTGTCCGGTGGGGGACCACACCAGACGCTCCAGCACGGCGTGCGCCTTGGGGCCCGCGGCAGCCAGTCTCTCGGCCACTTCCTCAGAACTCATGGGCATGACGGACACCGGTGCCAACCCGGCCGGGTATCCGGGCAGGTGAGTGGTGACGACCTGAATGACGTGCAGGTGGCCGGAATCCTCCAGGACGAGAACCATGTCGAGCAGATCGGAGACGCCGTCCGCGACATCGGCACGAATCGTGTCGGGCTTGGGCGGCCATCCCTGGCAGATGGCGTCAGTCAGTTCATCCAGCGTGAGGTCTCCCAGTGCCGCCAGGGCGGTCAGCAGGCTCAGTCGCCACCGATCAAGGCTGGAAATGGCGGCATTGATGGAGGCGTGGGTGCCAGCCCGCGAAGAGACCTCAGCGAGGTCGCGTGGGGTGGGATTCGCCAGGTCGGGACGCAGGGTCAGAAGCCGAGAGAGCCTCTGGGCGTCCAGACCCCGAATCGTGGAGGCAAGGGTCGTCGGTTCATCAACCGCACTCATCGACGTGGCCTCGGATCCCGAGGCGTCAGCTGACGATCAATGAGGAGGAGCCCGAGTGCGAGCATCACGACGCATCCCAGGCGAGACATCCATGCGAACTGGGCCGGCACGGTTCGTACCGGCGACTCGATCGCGCCACCGATGATGATGACGACCGTCACAGCGGTGAGAGCCTTGCTGAGGCGTCCAGCGGCGAATGGGTGACGCCATGCCAACCACCATGCGAGGAGCAGTGCCGGTATCGACAGTGGGGACCACACGCATCCCAGTGCGAGCACGACGATCCACGGCCATCCCAACGCTCGACACAGGTCCATGATGGACCGGCTGCCGGCGGTGGCGGGCATGCGCGGATCAAGTCGCCGGGGCATCCGGACGGTCTTGAGACGCGGCGGGGGAACCGTCGAGACGGGGTCTCCCGCCGGAGCTGCCCAGGTCGAGGAGCTACTGGCCAACCGGCTTGTGCGGATGGGTTCATGCGGATCTCGATGCTCAACACGGGGGCCGGTCAGTCCTGCCTGGGTGGAGAACGGGTCATGGGGTTCGCGGTGGCCTCGACGACGCGGTATCAACTCGGCCAGCGGGCGGTAGTCCCCACCCTGGTAACCACGGGGAGCGACTGATGGCTTCCCGGCAGCCGGGTTGGCAGGAAGGCTCGGGGTCTCGAGAGGAGTGACCCGAGGAGCTTGGAAGGCACTCGGAGCAGGACGGGAGCCGACGACGTCTACGGGTGCTCCCCTGACGGTGTTCTGTGCCATGTCTCCATGGTAGGGGGTAGATCTGACCAAGCGGTGCGCTCAGTGTGTGCGGGTCAACGCTCACAGGAGATGATTGTGATCGCTCAGAAACGCTCACGTGGCCATAATCTCAACCTAGACACGAAGCGACGCGCGGCGTGGCCGCGCATGTGAGGGAGGGCCGACATGGAGGTCATCATCTGCCCCGACGAGCAGGCCGTCGGACGGATTGCCGCCGAGCGCATTGCCAGGGTTCTGGCCCAGGCGAAGACACCGGTGCTGGGAGTGGCTACCGGGTCGACCCCGCTGACGACCTACTCCTCGTTGGCTGTTCTCGCTCAGGAGGGCAAGGCTGATTTCACCGGTCTGCGTGCCTTCGCCCTGGACGAATACGTCGGTCTTCCCGCCGACGACGAGCGCTCCTACGCCGCCACCATTCGACACACCGTCACCGAGCAGCTCGGTCTGGACCCGGCCGACGTGCACACTCCGGACGGCATGGCGGACGACCTCGAAGCGGCATGCGCGGATTATGAGAAGGCGATCCAGGAGGCCGGCGGCGTCGACGTCCAGATCCTCGGTATCGGGGCCAACGGTCACATCGGATTCAACGAGCCAACCAGCTCGCTGTCCTCGCGGACTCGTGTCAAGACCCTCGCTGAGCGGACCAAGGCCGACAATGCTCGCTTCTTCGAGGAGGGCGAGAAGGTTCCCAGTCACTGCGTCACCCAGGGGCTTGGGACGATCATGGACGCCCGCAATGTCGTTCTGCTGGCCGTCGGGGCCAACAAGGCCGATGCCCTCGCCGGAGCCGTCGAGGGCCCGGTCTCGGCGATGTGCCCGGCCTCGGTGCTGCAGTTCCACCCCCATGTTCTCGTGATCGCCGACGAGGCCGCGGCCTCCAAGCTGGCGATGGCCGACTACTTCCGATGGACTGACGGCCAGCGGGGTGATCTCCCCGGCGCCATGTGAGACCCGTCGGTGTGACGCTCCCAGCCCGTCGGAAACCTTCCCGTCGGGCTGTGGAAAGATCGCGGGTGGTGGACCGTCGACAAGGCTGTAGCCTTGTATGGCGGTCCATTGACCGTCATGACCAGAAGGAGTGAGCCAGAGATGCCAACCGGAAAGGTGCGTTTCTACGACGCCACCAAGGGGTTCGGTTTCCTGACGAAGGACGGTGGCGGCGACGTGTACGTCAACGCTTCCGCCTTGCCCGCAGGGGTGAATACCCTGAAACCCGGTCAGAAGGTTGACTTCGGGGTTGTTGAGGGGCGTCGAGGAGAGCAGGCCCTGTCCCTGCAGATCGTCGAGACCCCGGCCTCGCTGTCCAAGGCGAGCCGCAAGAAGCCGCGGGAGATGGCGGTGATCTGCGAGGACCTCATCAAGATGCTCGACAAGATGGGCAATGGCTACCGGCACGGACGTCATCCCGATCCGCGCACCGCCGGCGCGGTGGCCAAGATGCTTCGTGCTGTTGCCGACGAGTTGGAGCTGTGATGACACAGGTGACGTCGAGATCGCGCGCTGCGACCCGGGCCGTCAGGGTTGACGCGACGATCGCGAAGGCTGTTGACCAGGCCCGGGAAGCGGCCGAGCGTCGCGCGGGTGACTTCGGGGTCGGTGAGCACGTCGGGACGATCGTCGAGGACGAGCGCGTCCTGACCCATCTCTTCGAATGCCCGCATCCGGGATACCGGGGATGGCGGTGGGCCGTCACGATGTCGCGTGCCCTGCGCGGACGCAACGTCACCGTCAATGAGGTCGTTCTCATTCCGGGCGACGACTCCCTGCTGGCCCCCGAGTGGGTGCCTTGGCGCGACCGAGTGCGTGCCGGGGACATCACCGCCGGCACCCTCATGCCCACCGCTGACAATGATCCGCGCCTGGAGCCTGGTTATACCGGTGGTGAGCTTGCCGCCGACGAGGATCCGGCTGAGTGGGCTACCACCCGAGCTGTGGCGTCTGAGCTGGGGCTGGGCCGTGAGCGTTTGCTGTCGCGGGAGGGCCGTGACTCCACCGCTGAGCGTTGGCTCGCCGGTGAGGGTGGCCCTGACAACGCCATGAGTCGTCATGCTCCTGCCAGCTGCGTCACCTGTGGCTACTTCGTGCGCTTGCAGCACTCCCTGGGACGGGTCTTCGGGGTGTGTTCCAACGAGTTCTCGCCCTCTGACGGCTCAGTGGTCCACGTCGATCATGGCTGTGGCGGTCACTCCGACGTCGTCGAGAAGCATCGCGGTATCGAGCTGCCCGAGCCGGTCTTCGACACCATCTCGATTGACGACTCGTTGTTCGACTGAGTTGTGAGCCCCAGAGAGGGGCTCAGTGGCGGGATCGTCGCCAGCAGTATGCCGTGCCGACGATTCCCAGAGCAGTACCCGTCAGGCAGATCCAGAGCCAGTCGCGGTAGCCGTTCACGGTGAGGCGGTCGAGCATGATCCAGCAGACGATGGACGCCACCGCGAAGGCAATGGTTCCCACGATGCCGACCGTCACCCCGTTCTCATCGACAGGGGCGACATTGGCCTGGGTTAGCAGGTGTTCACGCTGGTTGGCCACGGTTCCATCGTAATGCCCTGCAACATGGCCGTGACATGTCATCCCTAGAATGCCCCCGTGCCCAGCAACACCTCATCAGCAAGATTCGACAATTGGTTTCATCTCACGGAACGAGGATCGACGAGATCGCGCGAGATCCGCGGCGGCCTCGTCACCTTCTTCACGATGGCCTACATCCTGGCCCTGAACCCTCTCATCATCGGTACCGCGGCGGACAAGAACGGTAAGCTCCTCAACGGGGCTCCGAAGTTCCTCGACGCCGCCGGCACCACCCTCAACACGGCTGCCATTGACGACAACAAGATGATGGTCATGGCCGTCACCGCTTTCGTGGCTGCGATCATGACGATTGCCATGGGTATCTGGGGACGATTCCCGATGGGTATCGCGACCGGCCTTGGCATCAACTCCCTGCTTGCCTACGTCGTTGCCCCGACGATGACCTGGTCCCAGGCGATGGGCCTGGTGGTGTGGGAAGGCGTCCTCATCCTCGTCTTCGTCCTCACCGGCGTCCGAGAAATGATCTTCCGGGCCGTCCCGAACTCTCTACGCTCGGCGATCAGCGTCGGAATTGGCCTGTTCATCGCCTTCGTTGGTTTCGTGGACTCGGGCGTCATCCGTCGCGGCTCCGGCACCCCCGTCACCTTGGGCGTCGGCGGCAGCCTGGAGGGTTGGCCGATCTTCCTGTGCCTGTTCGGATTCCTCCTTCTCGTCGTGCTGCACCAGCGTCACGTCAAGGGATCCATGCTCATCGCGATCATTGGTACCTCCCTGCTCGGAGTCATCATTGAGGCCATCGCTCACCTGGGACCGCAGGGCGAGAAGAATCCCACCGGCTGGGCCCTCAACGTCCCACGGCTGCCCGGGGCGGATGACTTCCGCCTGCCAGACCTAAGCCTGCTGGGTCACGTCGACCTGTTCGGTGGCTTCCTGGTTGACGGTCACTTCCACGTCGGAGTGTTCCTGGGGACCCTTTTGGTCGTCTTCTCCCTCATGCTCGCCGACTTCTTCGACACCATGGGAACGGTTGTCGCCATCGGTGACCATGCCGGCATCCTCGACGAGACCGGCAACCCCGAGCACCTCAAGGGGATCCTCGTCGTCGATGCCCTGGCTGCCGTCGCTGGTGGTCTCGGGTCGGCCTCCTCGGCCACCGGTTACGTCGAATCGGCCGCTGGCGTGGGGGAGGGGGCGCGAACGGGTATCGCCTCCATCGTCACCGGTATCGGATTCCTGCTGGCGATGTTCCTGTCCCCGATTGTGTTGATCATTCCCTCGGAGGCAGCCGCGCCGGTGTTGGTCTTCGTTGGATTCCTCATGATGGCCCAGGTCACCCACATCGACTGGAAAGACGTCGAGGAAGGTCTTCCGGCCTTCCTAGGCATGGTGCTCATGCCGTTCGCCTACTCGATCACGACGGGCATCGGCGCTGGCCTCATCATGTTCTGCATCACCAAGACCATCGCTGGCAAGGCACGCAAGATCCATCCGCTGTTGTGGGTGGTTGCGGCCCTCTTCGTGGTCTACTTCGTCCAGTCCCTGCTCATGAGACTGTTTGGCCAGATGTGAGGCTGGTGGGTTGAATCCCACCGACGGTGTCCGGTTGCCAGACCACCAAGAGGTCTGGTGCCGGGCGCCCCAGGTCGCCGGCGAGGTCCATCCATCCCGGATATGAGTTGAGGAATTCCAGGATGGCGTCACCCTCGCCTCGCCGCTCGGCCGGTATCTTGTCGACGACATCAGCCAACCCAAGCCGAGTCGTCAGTACCTGCCCGGTGCGCGCATAACCGATCCTCATGCCAGGTGCCGGTCGCAGCGGAATCTGCGGTTCCCCTACCATGAGCCGCTTGATGGCACAGGTACTGGACAAGCCGACAGCGGCGAGGTCGAAATCAAGCTCATCGAGCCGCGCCACCGACATCGGGATCTCGGTCCATCCCCACGACAGGTGGGTCAACCACTCATTGACGAGTCGCCAGCACCGTCCCAGGCGATCAGGCTCGATGAATCGGCCACGAACCAAGTCCTCGACATCATTGGGAGTTGGCCATCCCACAGGCAGCATCGGTCCCTCGACATTGGGCTTGTGGAGCGGGTGGAACGGGCTGCGCCGACCTGATCGACGATGGTGGTGGACGGGTACGCTGAATGTGGCCTCGGTCCACTTGCGCAGTTTCGCCGAGAGGCCCTCGTCAGCCCCAAACATGTCGCGAACTTCGTCGATCGCGATGGCGTTGAGCCTCAACCCACTCATGGCTACAGATTATTCGCCATGAGGTCGACATAAGGTGTAATCCATGAATCCACGCTCTAGGCAACACATCATCCGCGGGGTTCTCATCATCCTCGTACTGATCGTCGTGGTGGGATCCCTGCTGTGACAGGTCGATCCGACATGGCAGGATGTCTTTTCGTGACCCGACGATCCTGGCCCCGACGTTCCCGCAGCGCGAGTGCGCTGGTGGCCCTGGGATGCGCCTGGGGATTGTCGGCTGGCCCTGCTGCCGCCGTCGATCTAACCATCACGACGGACAAGAAGCTTGGCATCCCGGTTGGCATGGCTGCCGACCTCGACAATGACTGCTACTGGGTCACCGATGGTTCTCCGTCGACGGTCCACTCCCTGCTTGCCCTCGACAAGACGGGCAAGGAAGTCCATCGGGTGAGGTGGGAGCCAGCCTTCCACGACGTGGAGGCGATGGCGTGGGCCAATGGCGTGCTCTACGTCGCCGACATCGGTGACGAGAAAACCAGGCGCCGCGGCATCCGCGTGATGTCTCCCACCTCGACGGCAGCCAGTCAATCCACCTACTACGAGTGGATGTTCACGTACCCCGACGGCGCTCACGACGCCAAGGCCATGGCAGTCAGTCCCAAGGGGAGCTTCTACATCGTCACTGACGGTCCCCACCCGGCGATCTACCGTAGTGGCCCGCAGGTCAGTCGCACGGAGTCCAACCCGCTCGAAAAGGTGGCGGACGCCCCCGCCGGAGTCAAAGACGCCACCTTCCTGCCAGACGGGTCACGGCTGGCCGTGCTGACCGACCATGAGGTTCGGGTCGTTGACGCCTACTCCTGGAAGACGGTCGCCAATGCGGCGTTCTCGGGCGGGCAGACCATCACCACAGACACCACTCAGAAGACCCTGGAGATCGCGACCTCCGGCAACAAGGTGCGGGGAATCGACTTCCCGACGACGCTGACCTCGATCTCGCCGACCCCCTCGTCGACTCCGAGTGCCAAGGCAGGGGCCACCCAGGCCAGTGGCAAGCCCACCTCCAAGGCGCGCTCGGGCACCTTTATCGCGGTGTTGGGAGCGGTCGCGGTGGCGCTGTGTGCCGGCGTTGTGACCTTCGTGTACGACCGCTCCCAGGACATCACCTGGCGACACCGTTAGTCGTGGTGCTCCAGTAGCCAATCCAGGCAGGCCGTCAACGCCTCGATGTCGCCGGGTTCGATCGAGCTGAAGGTGGCCACTCTGATCTGATTGCGGCCCAGCTTGCGATACGGCTCGATGTCGAGGATCCCGTTCTCGCGGGCGCGGGCACACAGCTGGGTGGCGTCGACGGACTCGTCGATGTCGATCGTCACCACCACCGGGCTGCGTAGCGCCGGATCGGTGACGAAGGGGGTTGTCAACGGGTTGTCCTCAGCCCAGCGGTAGAGGATCCCTGAGGTCGACGCGGTGCGGGATGCCGCCCACGTCATGCCGCCGTTGTCCAGCAGCCAGCGGCACTGCGCCTCCAACATGACGAGGGTGGCCAGCGCGGGAGTGTTGAGGGTCTGATCTGCCCGGCAATTCTTCACTGCGACGCTCAGATCGAGCATCTGAGGTACCCAGCGAGCCGAGGTAGTCAATCGTTCCGAGCGTTCGATCGCTGCTGGTGACAGAATTGCGAGCCACAACCCGCCGTCCGAGGACAGGTTCTTCTGCGGTGAGAAGTAGTAGGCGTCAGTCTGCGCCACGTCTGCAGTAACTCCGCCAGCAGCTGACGTGGCATCGACGAGGACCAGGGAATTCTCGTCAATCTCATCCGGTCGACGGATCGGGGCGACGACCCCGGTGGAGGTCTCGTTGTGAGCCCACGCATATGCGTCGATCTCTCCCAGAGCTTGTGGCAGGGCGAGCTCGCCGGGCGGGGCCTGGAAAACTGCCGGATCTGCGAGAAAGGGAGCCCCCTGCAGGACCGAGGAGAATTTCTTCGTGAACTCGCCATAAACGCCTGTCGCGGCGCGCTTCTCCACCAGGGAGACGGTCGCCATGTCCCAGAAGAGGGTGGCTCCGCCGTTGCCAAGGGCAACCTCATATCCGGCGGGAAGGTCGTAGAGGGTGGAGAGTTCCTCGCGGATCGCGGCGACCACATGGCGGACAGGTGGTTGGCGATGGGAGGTACCCATCACTGATCCCGGTTCGGACAAACTGGCCACCACCTCCCGTCGAATCCGGGACGGGCCACACCCGAAACGGGGGTCGGAGGGCAGGAGGTCATTGGGAATCCTTGGCTCAGCCATGGTCCGATCCTCGCAGATCTTGGTGCTGACGAAGCTCGTGTTCACGCTGTGACCATGTGGCAGCATGTGGGAAAACCCGCTGTCAAGGAGGCATCGATGATCAGCCGTATTGCTTCGCACCACGTCGTCGCCCGTGACGGAAGTGATTCACCGGCAACGATCACCGTCGAGGCCGGACGCATCACCAAGGTCGGGGAGGGGATCGATCCGCAGGCTGAGCTCGTCGACGAGTGGATCCTGCCTGGCTACGTCGACACCCATTGCCATGGTGGCGCCGGTGTCGACTTCACCGATCCCGACCATGACGCCGCCGTGCGAGCCGTTACCTACCACCGCAGCCAGGGTTCGACGACCCTCTTCGCCTCCACGGTGACCGCCGCCATTGACGACGTCGTCGACCAGATCGGACGACTCCGTCAACTCATTGACGAGGACGAGATCGCCGGCATCCACCTCGAGGGCCCCTTCCTTGCAGAGTCACGCAAGGGTGCCCACGCTGTCGAGCTGTTGTGCGACCCCGACCCGGTCTCGGTGGATCGACTCATCGAGGCAGGAGGGCCTGCTCTCAGGATGGTGACGATTGCTCCGGAGCGCGAGCACGGTCTGGAGGCCGTCGCGACCTTCAGCAAGGCGGGGGTGCATGCCGCTATCGGTCATACCGAGTGCGACAACACCACTGCCAGCGCTGCCGTCGATGCCGGATCCGATGTCATCACCCACCTGTTCAACGCGATGCCGTCCATCCATCACCGCAAGCCCGGTCCGGTCCCGCCGATGCTCACTGACCCGCGCGTGGTCTGCGAGCTCATCTGTGACGGCGTGCACCTGGCACCAGACGTCATTCGGATGGCCGTTTTGGCTGCCGGACCGCAGCGCATCGCTCTGGTCACCGACGCCATGAGCGCCACCGGTCAACCTGACGGCGACTACATTCTGGGCAGCCTGCCGGTGAAGGTTGTCGACGGCCGCGCCCGACTGCTGGACGCTGACGGTTCGCTGGGAGCGATTGCAGGATCCACTCTGACGATGGGTCGCGCAGTCGAGTTCGTCACCTCGGTCGTGGGACTGCCGCTGGGGCAAGTTGCCGTCATGGCGGCCACCACACCGGCCGAACTCCACGGTCTGAGCGACGTTGGCATCCTGGAGGAGGGGCGCTGGGCCGACATGTGCCTCACCGACGAGAAGGGTCGTCTGGTCCGCGTCATCCGTCGCGGTGAGTCCGTCTGACGACCACGACAGGTATTTGAGCACTAAACTTCCTGACGGGGGGTCGCTCGGGCATGAGCAATGACGCCCCGACCGTTTTGTCAGACAATCTGTCCGATGGGCAGGTGGACAGCGACGCCCCTCGGCTGTGAGGGCGGGGAAGAGGTGCACCGTGAGCAGTGAGCTCGTCGATACAACGGAGATGTATCTGAGGACTCTCTACGAGCTGCTCGAGGAGGGTGTCGAGCTGCGCCGCGCCCGTATCGTCGAGCGACTGCACCAGTCCGGCCCTACCGTCTCCCAGACCGTGGCTCGTATGGAGCGTGACGGACTCGTGGTCGTCGAGTCTGACCGTTCGATTTCGCTGACGCAGGAAGGCCACGACGCGGCCGAGGCGGTGATGCGTAAGCATCGTCTGGCCGAGTGCCTGCTCACCGAGGTCATCGGTCTTCGCCCCGACCTGGTCCATGACGAGGCGTGCCGTTGGGAGCACGTCATTTCCGGTGAGGTTGAGAAGCGCCTCACCGAGATCCTCGACAGCCCTGATGTCTCCCCGTACGGTTGCCCCCTTCCTCCCGAGCAGATCGGTCGTCGTCCGGACGACTCCGCCCGTTTCCACGACGACTCCAAGCCTCTCGACGAGATCATTGCCGAGGCCGGCTGCCCGGTCAGTGTGACCATCACCCGGTTGTCGGAGTTCTTCCAGGCCACCGAGGGCAATCTCACCGACGTCTACGCCGCTGGACTGTTGCCGGGCATGAGCATCGAGGTCAAGGATGATGCCGACGGCATCCGTCTGACGGGTCCCGACGGTTCGGTTGTCGTCGATCCGGAGGTCCTTTCCGGTCTGTTCGTCGTCCAGAACTCCTGAATCGCGGTGACGATGCCGCAATGAGTGTGTCCCAAACCCTGCGGCCCCGTCAGCTGCCAGATCTAAACCAGATCGCGACGCTCTGTGAGGCGGGTTGGTATGACACCGCCGATTCCATGTTACGGATGACGCGGGCGTCCGAATCCGACGATCCCCACTTGGTGCAGGCCGCTGCTGTGACGGCCGTGGCTCGCAGAGTCCTGGCCCTCGACGCCGAGGATTTCGAGGAGATCGGGGACCCCCTGCCTGCTGATCTGCGATCCCGTCTCACCGCCGCGGGTTTTCCGCACCACCCGCGGGCAACCGAGAGGGGAGCACTGGGAGACCTGGTGCCCCTCTACGAGCTCATGCTCGAGGTCCTCGACATTCGGATGCACCGCGAGGAGCCACAGCAGGTCGTCGTGACCTGCCACATCCTGGGAGAGTACCTGGGTCAGCTGGCCTGGCAGTCGGTGCTGGGAGACGGCGGGGACCCACTCACGCTGCCCGGCAAGGTGGGGGAGAAGTGGGGAGTCGACGGCCAGGACTGCGCCCACACCTCGGCCATGAACGCGACGGCTCGGCGCAGCCTTCATGCTGCTCAGGGTGATGAGGAGGGCTACACCTCGTATCTGGACAAGTTCCATTCCAGGTTGGGTGAGGCCCTGGGGGTGTGTGCGATGAACCATGCCACCATTGATGCCGGTGAGCGTCCTGACGTCGGTATCACTTGTCCGCACCCGTGTCAGTGGGTGCTCGCCGGTACGTGGGAGGAACGCCGGGCCCTGGACGCTCGGGTGCGTCTGGCCCGTATCTTCCAGGAATCTGGCCTGGTGGCCCTGCGCCATCATGCCCCAGTGGGGCATTTCTTCGGGGTGCCGTCGGGCAACGAGATCGGCAACGCCTGGGTGACGACCTGGAACAAGCTCAACGAGCAGTGGGCGGACGGGTCCAACCCGATGCTGGACCCCTCGACTCCCGGCTACGACGTCGACGTCTCCGACGAGGCACTGCCCGGCCTGTCCCGTGTGGTGTCGGTCATCGCCGCGCGACCCATTCGCGCCGGTCATCTGCTACGTGATCTGGGAGCGACGGCGATTGCCGAGTTGAAGGCCGTGTGACATTTAAGTCGGCATGGCACCGAGCGCTGCGACATCCAGGTGAATCACGGATCGGCACATCGGGAATACACCAGCTCCTGACGCTGTTGCACCAGACATGGGCCGAGGCGCCACGGCGTTGCGGTCGACCGAACCCAAACGATTACCGGGAGGTACAACGTGGCTACCGTCGCATTGACCAAGGACAATTTCTCCTCGACCATCGATTCGAACGATGTCGTCCTCATCGACTTCTGGGCATCCTGGTGCGGGCCGTGCCAGCGCTTCGCGCCCATTTACGAGGACGCCAGTGAGCGTCACACTGACGTGACCTTCGCCAAGGTCGACACCGAGGACCAGCAGGAGCTGTCCGCCGGTCTGGAGATCACCTCCATCCCGACGATCATGGCCTTCCGCAACGGTTACCTCGTCTTCCGTCAGTCCGGCCTGCTGCAGGGCCGTCAGCTCGACGAGCTCATCGAGAAGGTCAAGGAGATTGACGTCGAGGATCTCAAGAAGCAGGCCGAGGCCCAGAAGCAGGGCTGACACCAGGTTTTCTCATTCCCGCCAATGTGTGCGGACACGGGGTCGGCGACAGGGTGGTAACGTCCTGCCGTCGACCCTGCTTACGTCATACGTGATTGAGCCATGGATGCCAGGTGGGTCGCGGTGCCGAGCGCAGTGGTGCGTCGGTGCGACATCCCGTCCATAGGAGTTGTCCGTGACATCGAGAACCGCGGTCGCCAAGCTCGTCGAGACGACGCAACCGGCAGGCCCGAAACGCCGCATTGGTGTGGTGGCGGCGGTCGCCACCCTGGGCTCACTGCTCTTCGGCTATGACACCGGGGTCATCTCCGGCGCCCTACCCTTCATGTACCTGCCACATGGTGCTGGTGGTTTGGCCCTGACGGTGGGCCATGAAGGTGCCATCGGAGGAACGCTCACCCTTGGTGCGGCCTTCGGTGGGCTCATCGGCGGCATGATGAGCGATCGCTGGGGACGCCGTCACAACCTGCTGACCCTCGCTGTCTTGTTCATCATTGGTGCTCTCGGCACGGCCGTGGCTCCCAGCATCTGGGTGATGTACCCCTTCCGGGTGGTGCTCGGCTTTGCCGTTGGCGCGGCCTCGGCAACGGTGCCGGTCTATCTGTCGGAGACCTCTCCGAAGCGGATGCGTGGTCGCATCGTCGCTCTTGACCAGTTCATGATCGTCTTCGGTCAACTGTTGGCCTTCTCCGTCAATGCCGCCATTTCTGCGGCACATGGCGGTCCGATCCTGACGGTGACGGCAGATCCGTCCGGCCGACTCGCTCCCGGAACCTATTCCTGGGACAAGCTGCAGGCCATGGCAACGTCCCATGGCGGAACGATGAGTGACGAAGCTTTCCACACTTTCGTCATGCAGCTTTCGGTGTCTGCCGGATCTGGTGGAGCTTGGCGGTGGATGCTCGTGGTGTGCACCCTGCCGGCTGTTGCCTTGTGGATCGGCATGCGGAGGATGCCTGAGTCGGCGCGCTGGCACTTGAGCCACGGTCGGCTGCAGGAGGCGATTGCATGTCTGAAGCAGGTGCGCGTCGAAGGGGTTGACGAGCCGATCGTCGACGAGGTCACCGAGATGGTCGAGCTCAACGGTGAGGGCGGCAGACTTACTCATCGCCAGCAGTGGGCCGTCGTCATGGAGTCGCGGTGGACGCGTCGTCTTCTGCTCGTCGGAATCTTCCTTGCTGCGGTCAACCAGACCACAGGTGTCAACACCGTCATGTACTACGCGCCGAAGGTGCTGGAATTCGCAGGGATGAGCACCCAGGCCTCGATCATTGCCCAGGTGGCCAACGGCGTCATGTCCGTCATCGGCGCCGGTGCTGGACTGTGGCTCATCGAGAGGTTCGATCGTCGGCACCTGCTGATCTTCGACGTCACCGCTGTCGGTGTCTGTCTGCTCGGGATTGCCGCCACCTTCGGATTCGCCATTGCTCCGCATATGGGCAAGGGTGTGCCGACATGGGCGCCCATCCTCGTGCTCGTCCTCATGAGCATCTTCATGCTCATCGTCCAGTCCACCAACGGCACGGTGGTGTGGACCATGCTCGGTGAGATGTTCCCGACCCGGATGCGCGGAGCCATGAATGGTGCCGCGGTGTTCTGCGGATGGCTGGCGAACGCGACGATCACCTGGACGTTCCCGGCCATGCTGGCAGGGCTTGGTGGTGCCGGAACCTACCTCACCTACGGCATTGTCAACCTCGTCATCGCGCTCATCCTGGTCAAGGTGATGCCGGAGACACGGGGACGCTCGCTGGAGGAGATCGAGGTCGAGATGAAGCGGCGGTACGCCTAAGGGCGGCCCCGATAGGATTCGAACCTACGACACATGGTTTAGGAAACCACTGCTCTATCCCCTGAGCTACGGGGCCCTGCCCACGAAGGGCCACACCAGCCTAGTCCGGTGTGGTGGGCAGGGCCAACCCGCCTCTCAGATGGACCGGGATGTCCTGTCAACCTCGTGGGCCACGCAGGCGGGCCTCGCTACACTCGGTCATCAACACCTGACCGCCAAACACCTGCGATGGGAGTGGGGATGACCCAGCCCAGGCCCGAGCGTCTCGACGTCCTCTTCATCGGTGCTCATCCCGACGACGAGTCCGGTTTGCTCGCTGCTTTCGGACGGTGGCGTCACGAGTGCGGAGTGAAGGTGGGCGTCGTGTCCATCACCCGTGGTGAGGGTGGCGGCAATGCGGTTGGCAGCGAGGACGGCCCGCTGTTGGGTCTGCTGCGGGAGAGGGAGGAACGCAGTGCCCTGTCCCTGGTGGGCGTTGAGAGGTTCTTCTACCTCGACAAGGTCGACTTCTACTACACCGTTTCGGCGCCCCTCACGGCTCGGGTGTGGGGACACCTCGACACCCTCTCTCGGCTTGTCAGGGTGGTCAGGGCGACCCAGCCTTCGGTCATCATCACCATGAATCCAGCCCCGATGCCGGGGCAACACGGCAACCATCAGATGGCCGGTCGGCTGGCCGTCGAGGCCTATCTGGCGGCGGCTGATCCCACCTTCGCGCCCGACCAGGTCGAGGTCGAAGGACTCCAGCCGTGGCAGGTGTCACGGCTCCTCCTGGACTCTTTCGGCGGGGAGCGCCCCACTGGTCCGGACGCAGCCCTGGTGCCTGAACAGGCTGATGCCAGCACCGTTTACGCGTTGTGGGAAGGGGTCACTGACGATGCCGGTGTGACCTGGGCCCACCATCAGCGTCAGGCTCAGCGGAGATTCATCTCCCAGGGCTGGGCATGTCTGGGAGATGTTCCCACCCAGCCCCATCTCATCGGTTCAACCTTTCTCAGTCAGGTGGCGTCCCGGGGCCCCCACCCCCAGATGGGGACCCCGGAAGCATCTCGCGTCGACGCCGTGCTCGCCGGTGCAGCAGTGCGGCAGGATGGTGGGTTGCCGCTGGGAACGACGGTTGACCTGGACCTTCCCGCGACGGCCACGGCCGGGCAGGTACTCGATGGTCGTCTCTCACTTTCCGGTGATCTGTCCGGAGTGACCCTCGAGACCGTCGCACCCGAGGGCTGGCAGGTGGAGATCGGAGAGATCGATGAGGTTTCCCCTGAGCCGGCGTTCACCACCGAGGTGAGGGTGACGATCCCGATGAATGCGTTTGAGGGGCCTGCTCGGGTCGGGCTGCGGATTCGTGCCGACCAGGGAGTGGGATACACCGACACGCGAGTCGTCGTCCTGCCATCTGTGAGTGCCCACCAGGATTTCCTGCCCCAGGTCAGCCAATATGAACAGTGGGTTGACTCAGTCGGGATGCCTCAGCTTTCAAGGCTGGTCAGGCCAGTCGTGACGCTGGGATCAGGGCTGACGAGGCGGCTGGGGTTGGTCGTCACCAATCACAGCGACCGAGAGCAGTCCGGCGACCTCATCCTGGACCTTCCCGAAGGGTTCGATGTTGCCTGTAGCCGCATCAGCTACGGTCCGTTGCCGCCGGGAGAGGCCTGCCGGGTCGAGGCGGAGCTGACGAACACCGACCCCACCCTGGAGACCGGCAAGTACGGCGGCGACTACGAGTACACCCTGACGGTGACATCGCAGGACGGTCAGTGGTCCACTCCGCAGTGGATCGAGCTGGTGCCGTCCACCCGTGTTCCCCACGCCCCACGTCCTCCCAAACTCGATGGTGCCTTCGACTCCGGGGTCTTCACCGGCGAGCCCATGGACATCTCCCGGGTCTGGGAAGGTGACGAGTGTGCGGCCATGCGTGACGCCTCCGGAAAGGTCTGGATGGCCTGGTGCGACGACTACCTCTACGTCGATGCGTCCGTTCATGACCCCAAGCGGGGATCGGTGTTGGCCAGCGCCGACTGCAAGGGCCATTGGCGTACGGATTCCCTGGAGATCGACATCGATCCGCAGGGGACCTCGGAGAACACCTCGTCCACCTTCAAGGCGGCCGTCATCCCTTTCACCTCAGACGTCGGGGCGTGGGCTCTGCGTGACGCCGACCAGCGTCAGGGTCCGGCCTGGCAGACCGCTCCCGGCATGAGATGGACGGCTCGACCGATTCCGGACGGCAGCCACATTCAGGTGGCCATTCCGATGTCGATCCTGCCCTCACCCATCGACCCCAACCACATCGGGGTGAACATCCTCTATTACGACACCGATTCCGACCAGACTGCCAAGAGTCGCATTGGTTGGTCGGTGTGGGGAGGGGTGCAGGGAGACCCCTATCGCTGGGGAGTTGCAGTCCTCGACGATCATCCCGGCCAGGGTCGGGACTGGCCGGTCGACGATCCTGTCATGCCACTGGACGCCCTCAATTCGGCGGATTCCCCGCAATCCATTGAGCAGGCCATGACGACAGGGATCGGATTGTCCGGGCTGGCACGTCTGGACTCGCGCCGGGCCGGGGAAGTCACCTCCGCGAGCTGGGTGGGGGACGCGGTCTCCGTCGGCCTACATGGTTGGGTCGGGGGAGTCGTCCACGTCCTACTGGTGGACCGACGCTCCCGCACTGTCACCTCCAGCGTGGCAACGGTGGACGAACCTGGTCAAGTGACCTTGACCCTGTCCCCGGAACGTCGCCCTGGGAGCCGGGTTCGCGTTCTGGCTGCGTGGATCACCGGTGACGGGGTGGCATGCTCCACCGCGCCGGTAGCCCCTCCTCGATAGACTGGCCAGGTCCGTCTACCAGCAGGGGAGCAAGGATGAGCGAAGAAGGACTTGAAGCTGCACGCCAGAAGATGACCGAGGCAGGTGTCGATCCCGTCGCCATCAATGTCTTCACCTCCTACTACCACCAGCTCGAGACCGGTGTCACCGGACTCATCCGCGAGGACACCATCTCCCCGCTGACCGATCCGCCGATGCTCGACGACGTCGAACTCAGCGAGGAACAGGCTGCTGATGCCCTCGACAAGACCGTCATCATCAAACTCAACGGCGGGCTCGGAACCTCAATGAGGCTCGATCGCGCCAAGTCGCTGCTGGAGGTGCGTGACGGCAAGTCATTCCTCGACATCATCGCTACCCAGGTGCTGTCGGCCCGCAAAGAGTTCGGCGCCCGTCTGCCGCTGATGTTCATGAACTCCTTCAACACCCGTGCGGACACCCTCAAGGCCCTCGAGAAGTACCCGGACCTAGCCGTCGAGGGATTGGACCTGGACTTCCTGCAGAATCAGGAGCCCAAGCTTGACGCCGAGACTCTCGCCCCGGTTGAGTGGGAGAAGGACCCCTCCTTGGAGTGGTGCCCGCCGGGCCACGGTGACCTCTACACCGCCCTGCTCGGATCCGGTGTGCTCGACAAGCTCCTGGCGGCCGGGTTCAAGTACGCCTCGGTGTCCAACGGCGACAACCTGGGAGCGGTCCCCGACGGTCGTCTGGCTGGCTGGTTCGCTGCCTCGGGTGCCCCGTACGCCGCTGAGCTGTGTCGTCGCACCATCAATGACAAGAAGGGTGGACACCTGGCCGTCCGCAAGTCCGACGGCCAGCTCATCCTGCGCGACACCGCTCAAACCGCCGATGAGGAGATGGAGTACTTCACCGACGAGAACCGTCATCCCTACTTCCACACCAACAACTTGTGGTTCGACCTCGAGGCCCTCAAGAAGGTCCTCGACGAGCGTCACGGCGTGATGGGTCTGCAGATCATCCGTAACGAGAAGACCGTCGACCCGAAGGATTCCTCCTCGACCCCGGTCATCCAGATCGAGTCGGCCATGGGCGGTGCCATCGAGATTTTCGAGGGTGCCACTTGCATCTGCGTGGATCGTTCCCGGTTCCTGCCGGTCAAGACGACTAATGAGCTGTTGCTGCTGCGTTCCGACGTCTACGATCTCGACGACTCCGCTCACTTGGTCAAGATGACTGACGACACCTGCGCCATTGACCTTGACAAGGAGTTCTACAAGAAGGTCGGTGACTTCACCGACCGCATCGCGGAGCCACCGTCGCTGCGCAGGGCCACCTCTCTCACGGTCAAGGGAGACTGGACCTTCGGGTCGGGGGTCGTCGTCGAGGGAGATGTCTCTCTCAGCACCGAGAAGCCTCAGACGATCCCTGACGGCACCGTACTCACCGGCGAGATTCCCGGTGAGAAGTGACACCTGATCAGCAGTGTTGGGAAGCGGTGGCCGCAGTCCTCACCGGACAGCGGTTCACCGCCCCTGACGAGCCCGGTTGGGAGGCAGCCGACCTGGTGAAGTGGTTGGTCGGGTTGGGTTGGCCTGCCGGACGACTCGCGCAGCGGCGTGCTGAATGCCAACAGGCCGGTCGCTCGTGGCCCGATCCGCTTCCCGACGACCTGTCCACCGGACTTGAGTTCGCCCGCTATGGAGCGGTACTCGCCCAGGCGCGTCGGATCGCCGGGCTGGACGGGTTGAGCGCGACAGTGCATCGCGGCGCGGTGGTCATCGGGCCGGACGAGGCTCGTCTGTTGGCCGAACGACCACCGCACAGCGTGTTGCACTGAGGCGGCTCACTGAACCGGACGGGACCGCAGCTCGTCGCGGATCTCGATGAGCAGATCGGCGGTGGTGGGGGCGGCAACCGCCTCCTCCTCGGTGTGCTTGAGCTTCTTCGTGGCGATCTCCACGGGCTTGATGAGCCCGAAGTAGATGACGAGGGACATCACGAAGAAGGAGATGACGTCGGTGATGAAGGCGCCGACATGGACTCCACCGGGTACCCAACCTGAGAAGTTGGGGGTGCCGCCGATCCTGCCGAGCAGATCCATGATCACTGTGGTGAACGACTTGACGACGGTGGAGAACGCGCCGCCAAGGATGAATGCCACGGCGAGCTCGATGAGGTTGCCGCGCATCAGGAAGTCCTTGAATCCCTTCACAGGGCTCCTTTCGGGTTGCGGTGTGTGCCCAATGGCCTCAGGTCCGTCGAGAACCATAATGGGACATCAGAGGTGCGGCTAACACCGTTCACGCTGTTTCGCCGGATGCGAACTCATTCCACAACCAGTCCCAGGGGCTGTCCTTGGCCTGCCACGGCGATCGCCGCGGCATCGGCGGATCCGGTGGACACCACCACTAACTCCGTGGACGGGGAGCCTTGCGCGAGTCCACCTCCGCTGGTGGGCAGGCTACGGATGATCGCGCCACGGGTCAGGACGTGCGGTGTTCCATCCTCGCCGGGGGAGACGACGGACACCCGCTGGCCCACCTGCAGCATCCCGACCATCGACGAGTCGACAAGATGGATCCCCACCAGGGCTTTCCCGGATCCGACGCTGGAGCCGGACAACACGGCAGACGTCGTCAGGATCGTCCCCTCAGTGATGCGAGCCGATGCTTGGCGGCCTTCCACCTGAGCGAGGGTGACTGTTTCATGGGGAAGGATGGCAGGATCCACTCGGACGGTACGTAGGTCAGAGCGTTGAATAGTGCGTCCACCCTCGATGGGACGGGCGGCAACGATGACCTCTCGTCCGGAGGATGTCGTGGCGATTCCGGGGGAGGCCACGAGCAGCACCGCCAGTGCGGCGAGAAGGGCTGCCAGGCCGCGTCGATGGCGCGCCACGAGGACATGCAGACGGCGTCGCGCGGTGGTCTTGTGCTTAAGAGTCGATTGTGGTCGGCGAGGGTCCTGGGAGTTCTTCGATGTCAGTCTCACACCCACAGTTATCGTCGGAGGAGACGAAATCGTTCAGTTGTCCACAGGGCAATTTCTGTCCACAGGCAGTTCACGTCCTGTCCGGACCCTCCACTCAGGACGCGCTGTCAGCAGTCTTCGTCGTCGAGGGGGATGACGAGGACGACTCGGACTTCGTCGAGGAGGAATCGGAGGAGGTCGAACTCTCGGCGGTAGCCGCTTTGGATGCTCCCTTGGTGTGGTTGTCGGTGGAGTAGAAGCCCGACCCCTTGAAGACCACGCCCACTGCGTTGAAGACCTTGCGCAGCTCACCCTCACAGGTGGGGCATTCGGTCAGCGAGGGGTCGCTGAACTTCTGCACGACCTCGAGGTCATGGCCGCAGTCGTTGCATCGGTATTGGTAGGTGGGCATGGTCTCCTCGTTCCGGCCCGATCGGTGTCAGGCGCCTGTCGAATGATAGGCGTACTGCCGGGTACCAAGAAATTCCGCGTCATTCACTGACCCAGCAGGTGCAGGCCAGTGGGAGTGAGAGCAGCGGTGACCGGCTCGTCCCATGGATCATGGGGAACCTCGTCGACGATCTCGTCGTCATTGACGACTGCCCACACCGGAACCCCAGGGGTTCGCTGGGTGAGGACGCGGTCGTACCAGCCGCCTCCCACGCCAACCCGGTACCCCGCCCGGTCGACCAGCAAGGCTGAACACAGCACGACCTCGGCCACGGTGATGGCTGAGGCCGGCAGCACAGGAGCGATCGGCTCGGGGATCTGCCACAGACCGGTACGTACGTTCTTGCCGTCGTACCACGCCCACGCTGGTTCGTGCAGGGAGTGACCGTGGCCGTCCGTCAGGACCGGAGCAAGAACCTGTTTTCCCATCATGACGAGGGTGTCTGCCAGTCCTACAGTGTCCGGTTCGTCCCCGCGAGACAGGTAGAGGGCGACCTTGTGAGCCCACAGCAGCCGACTCATGGCGTGCTCGGTGCGTCGGTCGTCCCTGCCCATTCGGGTCCGGTGGTCCACGGCTGCCCGGCGGTCACGGCAGCCACGTCGGAGCTCCTCCTTGCCGAGCCGAGGATCAGAGAAGTCCTCATTGGCTGGGCCGTGGTGCGTCATCACCCCCTCATAGTACGCCCTGGCCGAGTCGCTGTCGGGCAGACAGTGCAATGACCTCTAGGGTGATGCCATGGCGTTGTTCCACAGGAAGAAGCAGGTCGATGCCCCGGAGTCCGAGATGGAGCCCCTCGGTTTGCCGGGAGCGCCCGAGACGGACATGTCCGGGCGTCGGTCAGTCGTCGATCATCGCGACTACCTGTGCAGCCTCGTGCAGGCCGTTCCACCAGTCGCCATGAACTTGCCGCAGGCCGTGGGGCTGGCGGTGTGTGAGGACATCCACGCACCTCATGACGTCCCAGTGGTGACGACTGCCGTCATCGACGGGTATGCCCTCGATTCTGCGTCCACCAGAATGGCAGGTCGTTCTGGTGCCGTGGAGATCCAGATCGATCGTCGTCCTCCCACTCCGGTGACCCCGGGCACTGCTGTGCGCGTCATGGCTGGGTCGCTGTTGCCGGAAGGCACCGACTGCGTCCTCCCACTGGACCTGCTCGACGCCGACGGTGACATCGTGCTGTTCTCTCCGGTCAAGAGGTGGGCTGGGGCTCGCCTCGCGGGTTCGGACTACGGAACAGGTGAGGTTCTGGTCCGCAATGGGACGATCTTGCATCCGGGGATCATCTCGATGCTGGCCTCGGCCGGTATCGACGAGGTGTTCGTACGGCCGCGGCCCAAGGTCGTCATCGTCGCGGTGCGACCTGATGAGGATCAGCGCGAGGAGATTGAGAGGCGAGCTCGGGTCAATGGCGTCGAAGAGGTGGCCTCTCTCGATGCCACCGCTGCAGCCATCGAGTCCGCCACCCGGGCCCTTGACGTCGATGTCACCGTCATCTCCACCGACACCTCGAGCGACAACGAGTTGGCGCGGTTGCTCGCCAATGCCGGACGTGGTGCGGATCTCGTCCTCACCACCAGCGATCATATGGTTGTCGGTCAGCAGGACCCCGTCTCCTCGGTACTGCCACGTATGGGAGGTACTGACTTCGCCAGGGTAGCGATGGAGCCGGGGGCCAATCAAGGATTCGCCCTCATCGACCCGAGCCTGGTCCCCCTGGTCGTCCTGCCGGCAGGTCCTGGACCAGCTCTCATCTCGTTCATGGTGTTCGTGCAGCCTCTGCTGCGCAAGCTGTCAGGCCTGCCGCCGGCCGATGTGCTCAGGGCCGAGACGGATCGGCCGATTGCCCGTCACCCGGACTCCACCACCTTCGTCCCGGTGCGTCTGGCTCGAGTCGGAGGCCGCCCGGTCCTCTTGCGAGCGGGAATGGGTGATGTCACCCACACCATTGACCTGTCGATGGCCGACGCGATCGCCGTCGTCGGGGCGGGCGATGAGCCGGTTCCGACCGGTATGCCGCTGGTGTGCTGGCGGTTGAGGTGACGCCATGGCCTCATCTCGTCTGCCGTGGGGGGTGACGCTGCCACGTCACCACCATTGGCCGGTGACCCTGCAGGCTGGTGGGGTGGTTTTGCGTCCGCTTCGGCGAGCCGATGAGGTGAGATGGACGGCCACGCGCGAACTCGACTGGGAATGGCTCGCCCCTTGGGAGGCGACGAAACCACCGGGGTCCCACGAGCGCGTAGGTGGATATCTCGCGATGCTCTCCAGGAATCGCAAGCGTGCCAAGGAAGGCAGCAATCTGCCGTGGGCCATCGGTTGGGACGACGGATGGCCCGATCATCGGGCCACCAACCGTGCCACGACTCCGCTCATCGGTCAGCTGACGGTGTCGTCGATCTCCTTGGGATCGGCGATGTCATGCTCGATGGGCTATTGGGTGGCGTCCGCCCATGCGGGCAAGGGAGTTGCGCCGACAGCAGTGGCTCTGGCGTGCGACTACGTCTTCCAAGTGATGGGGTTGCACCGGGTCGAGATCTGCGTGCGTCCTGAGAACGTCAAGAGCTTGCGTGTGGTGGAGAAACTCGGCATGACAGAGGAGGGCATAAGGCCCGCTTACCTCCACATTGACGGTGAATGGCGCGATCACCGGGTGTTTCGTCTGCTGGCTGACGACTACCCCGATGGCGTCCTGTGCCACTACCTCGCCAACCACCTTCTGCCGGGGTCGCCGGTGGGTGAGGACGAGGACTGAACAACATCGTTGTGATTCGTTTTCCGACACTCCGCGTGTGGTCCACGCGACACGCCGAAGAGAGACCGTAGCGTGTCAATCGTGCAAGCCGTCCAAGCTGTTCTCATCGCCATCGTCCTCGTGGGATGGATCGCTTATCTCGTCCCCATGGTCGTCAATCGTCGACGTTCCCAAGAGGTGTCTGATGACAGGCACGAAGACTTCCCGGACACCATGAACGTGGTGTCCCGAGGCTTTTGCACAGTTACCCCTGACAAGACCGAGGACGGCCCCGAGGTGGAGCTGTCCACCCCGTACACCAGGTCGTACGCTCGTCGTGACTTGAGGCGGTCCTGGGCGGTGGCTGCCAAGCGTCGGATGGCGACGATGCTGGTGCTGTTGAGCTTGACGGTACTCTTCATGGTGCTTGCCATCGCCGACGTCACTCCGTGGTGGCTGGTGGCGGTCTTCGGCCTTCTGCTGGTCGGGTTTTTCGCCCTGGCGCGGTGGTCCGTGGTGGAGATGACGAAGCGTTTTGATCGTCGTTACGCCCTCATCGACAGGGGATGGGACGAGGACACCATTGTCTTGGAGGTGAAGACGGAGCCCTTTCGCACCGACGACGAGCCCACTTCCTGGACCATCGACCTCGACCGCCCGGTGACAGCCCCGGAGGGCTCGCTGTGGGACGACGTCGTCGTCACCGCTCCCACCTATGTCTCGACGCCGTTGAGCGCCCGGACCGTTCGCACCATCGACCTCTCCGCTCCCGGCCCGGTTCCTGGCCAGGTTGACACCCCCGTCGTCGCAGAGAAGCCGGTCGAGGCCTCCGACGACGAGCAGTCTGTCTCGGAGGTCCATGAGGAGCCATCGGGGATTGTCCGAATTGCGTCGGCCTGAGGACGGTTCCGACAGTCGCCAGACGAGGTGGCACAATGGCACCCGTGTTGTCCGGTCTGACGCTGTGCACGGTGCTTGCCGCGGTCGTTCTCCTCGTCTCGGGCGTCAGCAAGGTTCAATCTCGTGACACTGTCGGCGACGCCCTCGACGCACTTGGCCTTCCCGGTTCGCAACTGCCGTCGGGAGTGCTGTCCATGCTGCCGTGGGCAGAGATCGTGCTTGGTGCCCTGCTGCTCATCGTCGGTGGGGTGTTCGGCATCATCGTCGCCTCCTGTGCGGTCGCGCTGTTCTGCCTCTATCTCGTCATCATCATTCGGGCAGTCGTGACGATCCCGGATCCGGTGGACTGCCGTTGTTTCGGTGATCTTGCCCCCGGTGACATCGGAGTTCGAACCATCGTCCGCAACGTTTTGCTCGTCGCTGCGTCGGTGTTGGCCCTCATCGCGGCCATTGACGACCGTCGTCCGGCTATCGAGAGGATCATCAAGGCCTCAGCCGGTGACCTGTGGTGGTGGCTTGCCGCCGTGCTGACGGTCGTTGTCGTCGCGACGGTGCTCTACCGCCCGGTTGATGATGCGGCCGAGGAGGACGACGCCGAGGAGATCGCCGACTATGAGTCCGTGCCGATTCCGCTGGCATCGGTGACCGATGTCGAAGGACGCACCACGACCCTGCGTGGCCTGGTGGCGCAGCGTCCGGTTCTGCTGATCTTCGTCTCTCCCGGTTGCGGCCCGTGCGAGAGAGTCATGACGAAGGCTCCGGGATGGATGATGCTGTTGCCCGAGGTTGACGTGCGATGCCTGGTGACGAGCGAGTCTGTTCGCGAGGCACTGCCAGAGTCGTTGCGTCCGCTGTCCTTGGTTGACAAGGACGGGTCCACGAACCTGGTCTTCGAGGTTCACGGGTACCCGACGGCGTGGTTGCTGGGCGTGGACGGCCGTATTGCAGGTGGACCGCAGAAGGGTCCGTCAAACATCGAGACGATGGTCCAGGACATGCGCACAGCCCTTGATGACGTCGCCAAGGAGTCGGAAGAGTCCGGAGCTGACGAGGTCCTTGTCGACTGAGTCGCGCCCGTGGCGCGGGTTGCCCGGATGTGGTAGCGTAACCGCGTTGTTGGGGCATTGGCGCAGTTGGTAGCGCGTCTCGTTCGCAATGAGAAGGTCAGGGGTTCGAATCCCCTATGCTCCACCAGCAAGAAACCTCGCTGACTAGGAAGAACAGTTCCGGTCATGCGGGGTTCTTTCGATTTCTGGCTCATTGCGCCACCTCTCGCGGGCCCCGGCGGTCCCCAACCCTTCATCGAGGCTGGCATTGAGCCTTGCCAGACCGGCAATGTCGGCGGCGGTGCCCAGGTGGTGCAGGTAGCGGTTCGTGGTGGCGATCGACTCGTGGCCCATCCATGCCTGCACGGTCCCCGGGTCGACGCCACGGGCCAACCAGAGGCAGGCGGCGGTGTGGCGCAGGTCGTGGATGCGACGGCCCTGGGCGGTGTGCTTCCAGTCGAGGGTGCGCACGACGGCATTGCGGTGCAGCTGGGCGCCCATGTAGGTGGTGAGCAGCAGGTCGTCGGGGCCCTTGCCCAGGGTGAACCGCTTGATGATCGGCAGCACCCGGTTGGCCACCGGCACGCGACGAGAACGGCCGCTCTTGGTGGCCTTCACGCCGACGCCCTCGGGGGCCGAGCGGCGCACCAGCAGTGCCGGGGACGGCACCTCCACGAAGTCACCGACCCGCAGCTCACGGGCCTCGGCCCAGCGAAGGCCGGTCCAGCCGAGGACGAGCATCACGTCGGCCAGCCTAGGGTCGCGCAGCGCCCAGGCGTCGTGGACGGCTTCGAGCTCGTCCTCGGTGAAGGGGTGCAGCTCGACGGGCGGGACAGAACTCTTCGGCACTCGGACTGCGGTGACCGGGTTGGTGGCGATCAGCTTCTCCCGCACCCACCAGGCGAAGAAGACCGACAGACTGGCGCGGTAGCGCACCACGGAGGTGTGCCCGAGCCCACGGGACAGCAGGGCCTCGAAGGAGCGAGCGACCTCGCGCCCCCTGACGGACGACACCTGCAACGCCATCATGCTGGTGGGCACCAGACGCAGCAGCTCGCGGTCGGTCTGCCAGGTCTTCGCCGCGACGGTCGTGCGACGGATCTCGAGCCAGCGGGGGAGCAGGTCACGCACCCGCTCCTTGCCGGCGCGAGGATCAATGCCCCCGTCCAGGGCGGCACGTTCACGGGTGAGCCAGGCGACCGCCTCGCGACGGGTGTCGAAGGTGCGGGTGGCGACCTTCACACGTCCGCTCTTGAGGTGGGCGCGGAAGCGCCCGTTGGGGGTCTTCTCGATGCTCACGCAGCAGCCCGCCTCAACCAGGCCTCCACATCGGCGCGCAGGTAGCGGGGGCAGGTGGACGACAGCCAGGTGCAGCGCGGCCCCTGACCGGTCTTGCGCCACCGGCACAGGGTGGACGGGGAGACGCGCAGCCAGACGGCCAGCTCGTCGCTGGTCAGGTAGTCGAAGGCGGTCTCGAGCCGGGGCGTGGTGTCCAGGCCGGGCAGGGTGTCGGTCTTGCTCATGGGTTCAGTTCTCCTTGGGGTGGGGGTGGGTGTTCTTGCGTGCGGCCTTCCACTGGTCGTACTCGCGGGCGCGGGCGGCGGCTGCGAGGGCGAGTGCTTCGTCGGTGGTGGTGTCCCATCCGGTGCCGTCGTAGGCCCAGTCGCGCAGGACCAGGGTGGTGTCGTCGTCCTGGTCGGTGAGCAGGTCGATGCTGTCCCAGTCGATGTGGCGGCCGTTGTGCTGGTCTGCCATGAGCTTCTGGAAGCGGGCACGGGCCCGGCGGAGGGCGCCGAGGGTGATGGAGTAGCGGCGGCTCTTGGTGGAGAAGTGGCCGCGGAAGCCGAGTTCGTGGGACCACTTGCCCAGGTTCCGGTACACGTCGAGACCGTCCTTGCCGACCGGGCCTTCCACACAGTCACCAGCACGACGCAGGTTGTCGCGGGCGCGGGCATGGCCGCACCAGGTGCGGCACAGCGCGGCGAGGTGGTCGAGGTGCGGGTTGGTGGTGCCGTGCTTCGCGGCGGTGGCGTCCTTGGCGGCGTACTTCGCGAGGTAGCCGGCCACCTGGGCGGGTTGCAGCTCGCGGTCGGGGTCATCGGGCCGGTGGCTGGTGCGGACGGGCTTGGCGTCGATCTGGGTGCCGAAGACGAGCAGCACTGGCTTGATGGACGGGTGCGGGGCGGGGGCGACGTAGGAGACGGCCGCGGCAGCGGTGCGGGCGGCGTCGGCCAGGAGTTCGGCGGTGAGGCCGGTGGGTGCGGGTGCTCCGATGCCCTGGGCGGCGGGGCCGTCGAGGCGGATGAGTGCGTGGAAGTGGATGGCGCCGCGGGTCTGCATCTCGGCGACCTTCGCGAACTGCACGGAGCACACGTCGTTGAGCTTCGACGGGGCAACGCCCACTAGTGCGGCGAGGTGTCGTCGGAGGGTGATGGTGAAGCGTCGCCACAGTTCGGGGGCCCACCACTGCCAGATGAGGTGGTGGTCGTAGCGGTAGCAGTCGGAACAGATCGGCTGCCCGAGCAGCGAGTCGTCTTCGGTATGCCGGGTGTTGCACCACATCGGTCGGCCGTGGGGGCAGAGCTGGCCTTCGCGGCGGGGGTGGCAGGGCCTGCCGCTGCGGGTGCCGTGGACGGGGCCGAAGGAGGGTGCGGTGAGGGTGAGGAAGACCAGGGGATTGTCGGCGACGCTGTCGGGGACGTTCTTGCCGCCGGTGACGCCGCAGCGGACCATTTCGAAGGTGTCTCGGGCGTAGAGGCGGGAACACGACGGGCAGACGGATTCGCGGCGGTTGCCGCAGCGCTGGAAGAGGACGCCGAGGGGCTGGTCGGTGGAGCGGAAGACGGACAGGATCTCGCCGGTGGTGGTGTCGATGCGGGTGGTGGAGCCGGTCAACCGGATGGGGTGCGTGCAGTAGCCGACATGCGCGGCGGCCTGGGCGAACTGGTCGAAGGTGCCGTCCTTGATGCGGGCCAGAAGGTTGGCCTGCCCGCGGGGGCTCAGGTCGACGTCGAGAGGGGCGGCCTCTCCGAATCCGTCGAAGTGGGCCCCCGCGTGGGCGGTCATGCTGCGTCGCCCTCCTGCAGGTCGAGGTGGTCGTCGACGTCGACCGGGGCGGGCATCACCAGAGTGGTCTCGTTCTGGCCGGTGGTGCGGGGCTGGCGGGGCTTGCGCGGAGCCCGGGGCTTACGGACACGCGGCTCGGTGGTGACCTCCTGGACGATGTCGCTCACCGGGGAGGTGGCGGCGGGCAGGGCGGTCTCGGCGGCCTGCTGCGCAGTCGGCAGCACGACGTGGACCGGGGACGGGTAACGGTGGGCGAGGTCCCGAATGGTCTTGTCGGGCCAGTAGTCGGCGCGAACCTTGTCGTAGGTGCCGGTCTCGTCCTTGATCCAGCCGGTGCCCTGCTGCGAGAGCAGGATCCGGTGGGCGGGGGCGAGGGTGGCGGCGTCCTCACCGAGGACCATGCGGGTCTCCGAGGCACTGTTGAGGCGCAGTGCGAGGAACTGGGTGAACTGTCCACGCATGCCGACGGTTTCCTTGCGGGGGTCCTGCACCGCGGCCACGACCACGACGCCGAGGGCGCGGCCTGGGTGAGGATCTCCGACAGCAGCCGGGAGGCCTCCTTCACGATCTCCGGCGGCCCGTACGAGGTGAGCACGGCGAGCTCGTCGATGATCAGCACGTGCAGCGGATCCCCCGGCCGGGGCTCGTGCAGCCGTGAGGTGCCGAACATGGCAGCACCCCGCACCGCGATCACCGCGAGCAGCTCCTGCAACACGGCCAGGGCCTGAGCGGGGGTGGTGGCCATGCAGCAGAACAGGTCCTTGCCCATGCCCAGTTCGAGGCCGTGCTTGAGGTCGATGCCCCACAGCTGCACCTCCCCGGTGGGGATGGCCGGGGCGAGGTAGCCGCACACCGACCAGACCGGGGAGCCCTTGCCCGCCCCCGACGCGCCGACGACGAGGGTCTGGCGTCCGATCACCTGCAGGAACCAGGTGTCTCCCGACAGGGTCCGGCCGGCGGGCACCACACCCACCGTGTCGAGGCTGTCGCGGGTGGTGAGGGTGGCCTCCCGGCCGGAGGCCAGCGCGTTGCGCATCATGAGCTGCACCTCGATGTGTACGTCGTTGACGGGCTGGGTGCGGGCGCTGCTGGCGCCGGCGGCGAGGCGGAGGGCTTCGAGGGCGGCTTCGATGTCCTCGAACACCTGCCCGATGCGGGGACGGACGCGGAGTACGAGGGTGTCGCCGCGAGTCTCGATCTTGGGCAGGTACGGGGCGGTCCACACGGTGACCTGGCGGGGCTCCTTGATCGTCTCAAGGTGGTCGGTCACCCACCTTGATGGTGCGGCGCACGTCCTTGGTGACGGTGCGCTGCGACGACAGGCCACACTCGCGGGCGACCTCGTCCCAGTTCTTGCGGGCCCACCTACGCCAACCCCACCGACGCCACGGTCCCGCGATGTACTTGTCGAAGGTGAACGGGTTCGCCAGGGACCACCACGCACCACCCACCAACGGCACCAGCCAGGCCGCGGCAGCAACCCACAACCCGACATGAGTGGTGTAGGAGTCGATCCCGCAGACGATGGCCACCAGGAACCAGGCCATGTAGCAGGTGGCGAACCACCAGCGGCCATGCCACATCCCGCGCAGCAGCCGCCACACGAACACCCCCGTCACCCGCACAGGGCGCCACACAGCCCCAGCCACGGCCACGACGCCAAGACGCCGACGGTCCGGGCTGGGCAGCGTTGCCACGGTCATGATCAGGCCGCCTTGCGCTCAGCGGTCGGGGCCTCGTCGGCGAAGCCAGTGGCGCGGATGGAGTACATGAGCCGCGGGCGCTGGCCGTTGTCGTCGACCCACGGGGTGATCGACAGGCCCTCGAAGACCACCGGGGTGATCGGCAGGTTGGTCTTGTTGGCCGGCGGCACCGGCTGGTGGGCGCACACCAGCTTCACCACCACCGTCTTGTCCCGGTTGCCGGCGTCCGGGTCCATGTCCAACACCGGCGCCTGCCAGATCGGCAGACCGGTCTCCTTGTCGAGCTGCTGCGGCCTGGACCCATCGGGACGCTGAACCGCCTTGTCGAAGTTCCACACCGGCTCCACCGGACCCACCAGGAACGCCCCGGCGGGGAAGACGGCCTCCATGGCCACCAGAATCTTGCGCTGCACTGTCATGACTGTCTCCTCTAGATGTACTGGCTTGAGCCAGTTGAGGAGACAGTAACTGGCTTGAGCCAGTTGAGTCAAGGGATGCTAATGCCAGTGGGGGGATTGATTTGGAGCTGGGCCCCCGGGCGGTCTGAGAGACTGGGAACATGGATGTCCTGACGGAGCGACAGCACCGGGCCTTGGCCTTCATCGCCGCCGCGAACCAAGGCGGGGCGACTCCAACCCCTGAAGAGCTGGAGCTCTGGCTGACTAACCCCACACCCAGGCGGACCGGGGGAGTCCTGGCTTCGATGGCACGGACGCCGGTGGAAGGGCTGACCGGCATCTTTGGGATCAGCGAGAGTATCGCTGACTATCTTGTCCATATGCGTTGGGCGCGGCGGGTTCGAGGGGGCTTGACGCTGACGTCGTTGGGACTGGCCCTCATGCGCTCGGCGGATGTCGGCGAGGAAGCAGCCGATCGTGTGGTCGTACTGAAGCCGGAAGACCCACTGGCGTATGCGCGCTTGGTCTCGCAGATCAGTGACTTGGGCGACGCTGCCCTCTTGGTTGACCCATATTTGGACGTGGACCAGTTGTTCAAACTCACTCAGAGCACGGGCATAGCGCAGATTTTTGATCGGCAATCATGATCGGACCAAGAAGATGCGTACCGGTATCAAAGCGTTCCTCGAGGGGCTGGCCGAGTGTCCCTGTGAGGTGAGAACCAGTGCAGCCCTGCACGATCGGCTCGTTGTAGCAGAAGACGGTCGGGTCTGGACGCTAGGTTCTTCCTTCAGCGATGTCGCGAACAGCAAGACCTTCACGGTCCTGACCCCCTTGCCGGATAAAGCGGCAGACGCAGTAGCTCAACACATTCGCAGACTGTGGTCAGAGGCTGAGGTTCTTGTGGAGCGCTCTGTGCAGCGAATAGGGCACGAAGGCGAAACGATGCTCGACGAGCGGAACTGCGAGGACCGCCAGAGCGACGAGAAAGCCTGACGGTAGAGACTGAAACCTGAGATGGCACAGTTGCTCAGGGGGGAACCGGGCAAGGGTCGGTTCCCTGAGGCAGGTTACCGAGCCGCGAGCAGGTGGGGTACGTCACGTTGGCCGTGGCTGGCTGTGTGATCAGATGCCGTGGTAGCGCAAGCTCCCGGACTGATACGAGCTCGTTGAGATAGTTGCCTCGTTCCGAGGGCTGGCGTGAGCCAGTTTCCGTAGACTCGTCACCATGGCAACGAGCACAGGTAAGACCGAGCCAGCCAGTCGGCGACTTGCGGCGCAGCTGCGCACTGCCATAGAGACCGGTGAGCTCGCACCTGGAGACAAGCTCCCGTCTGAGCGAAAGCTGGTCGAGACGCACGACGTTGCACGCAACACAGCCCGTGAAGCCGTGCGGCTCTTGGCTGATGAGGGGCTCGTCACTGTGGAGCACGGCAGGGGCGCCTTCGTACGGGTCAAACCTAAGCTGATGCGCTTTGGCTCCTCTCGCTACTCGCACAAGCTCCGCGAGCGAACGGGGCTGTCGCCCTTCCGGGCTGAAGTAGAAGCCCAAGGGCGCGTGCCCAGTGTCAACTGCACCAGCATTGAGCAGGTGCCGGCACCGGGCTTCGTGGTACAGCGCCTCGGTCTGGTCGAGGGGACTCACGTCGTCCGCCGGGAGAATCACTACTTCGCCGACGATGAAGCCGTCCAGATCGGCGTGACGTACATTCCTCTTCCGATTGCCCAGGGCACGCCGCTGCTCCACTCCGCGAACCTAGGCCCGGGCAGCCTGTATGCGCGGTTCGCCGAGAAGGGCCATGAAGTCGTGACCATCCGCGAGGAGATCTCGGCACGCATGGCCACCCCGAGCGAAGTGGAGCAGCTCATGATTCCCGATGGAGTGCCCGTGATCGACGTGGTGCATACGAGCATCGACCAAGATCGGCAGCCCTTCGAAGTCACCACGTTTACGATGCGCGCGGATGTTACTGGCCTCGACTACACCATGCCCGTGGAGGAATGACATGTCCGTTCTGATCCGGTCCCGCGTCGATGCGGATATCCCGGCTCTAGCTGACGTGCTGGTGCGCGTCCATGCGCAGGATGGCTATCCGGTTGAGGGCGTTGCTGATCCGGAGGCTTGGCTTCGCTCTGACCGTATGCTCGGGGCCTGGGTGGCTGAGGTGGCCAGCGAGATCGTCGGACATGTTATGGTGGCAGAACCGGGCGAGGGTGATGAAGCGGCCAAATTGCTTGCACATCGCGACGGCCTCTTGATGGAAGAAATCGCAGTACTGGGTCGACTGTTCGTGGATCCCGCAGCTCGAGGGCAGCACCTAGCTGACCACCTCATGGCCTCGGGTGTTGCTGCAGCGCACGAAGCGGGCCGGAGGGCCGCGCTCGATGTCATGCAAAAGGATCAAGCCGCTATCGCGACCTATCAGCGCCTGGGATGGGTGTCCCTAGGGCGATTCGAGCACGTAATTCCAGGCGGTAGTGAGCCGGCGCTCGCCTTCCATCTACCTGTCTGTTGAGCTCTGTGGTAAACGGGTCTATCCGCAGCGCGCTGTGAACGGCCCTACGTCAGGCTCAGGGACCCGTTCCTGAGCCTGACGTAGGGCCGTGAAGAAATGTCCAACATCAGCAGGAATGAGAACGTCGTGCTCTCGATTCTTAAGTGAATTTAAATCGTCGTGAACTAGGCGGATGGGCCTACTTGTGGGGGAGGGATAGACTGGAGCAGTTCATTGGGTAGGTCGTGATGATTCGGTGGCCCGAGTCCCGTGAAATCGCCAGTTTAGGGGCTCATCCCAGTGAACGGTGGGTGGTGAGGTTGTAGGCAGGGGTCGAGGCCCTC